>Ga0315338_1000209_pt1 | contig 206389 bp, 170 predicted proteins | sample ASW8metaG_FD_204518 | JGI IMG/M metagenome (GOLD analysis project Ga0315338, IMG submission 204518) | Ammonia-oxidizing marine archaeal communities from Monterey Bay, California, United States - ASW #8 | ecosystem: Environmental > Aquatic > Marine > Coastal | place: USA: California | collected...
GCCAGAGCCAGAGCCAGAGCCAGAGCCAGAGCCGGAGCCAGAGCCAGAGCCAGAGCCAGAGCCAGAGCCAGAGCCAGAGCCAGAGCCAGAGCCAGAGCCAGAGCCAGAGCCAGAGCCAGAGCCAGAGCCAGAGCCGGAGCCGGAGCCGGAGCCGGAGCCAGAGCCGGAGCCGGAGCCAGAGCCGGCGGCACCGCCACCGAGTCGGGATGTGCTAGCCGAGCTTCCGCGGCGCATCACGTACGAGATCCTCGAGAGCGCGGACTACACCGTGTTCGACCACGTGCAATTCTCGCTCGTCGGGAGCGACGTCACGCTCGTCGGCTCGGTGACGACGCGTGAGAAAAGCGACGGCTTCGCGAGCGCCGTTGCGGCTATCCCGGGGGTCGCCGGGGTCGAAAACGAGCTCCGTGTGCTGTCGAGCTCATCCGAGGACGAGCGCATGCGGAAACGCCTGTTCAAGCGGATCTACGAAGATCCGAGCTTCGAAGAGTTCGCCGAGCTTCCAAACCCGCCGGTGCACATCATCGTGGATTCCAAGTACGTGACGCTGACCGGCATCGTCTCGAGCCAGATCGAGAAGCTCGCAGCGGAGGCAATCGTACGGACCACCTTCGGTGTCCGGTCGGTCGACAACCGACTGCGCGTACGCGAGTAGGTCGAGCATCTCAAACCAGCGACGCGACCCGGGCCCGTACGAGCTCGGCGGTCACGTCACGCTCCGCGATGGGTGCCCCCGCGACGACGCCTACCGATGGCCACAAGCGCAAGCGTTTCGGGGCACGACTGAACAAGCTCCCCGCGAGACCTCGAAGGCCGAGCGGAACGACGGGAGCAGGCGTCCGTTTCACGATCCGCTCGATCCCGCTGCGAAACGTCCCCATCTCACCGTCGGCCGTCAGTGTTCCCTCGGGAAAGATACACACCACTTCGCCGGCCTCGAGCGCTTTCGCGATCGCGTCCAGAGCGTCGTCGAGAACCACCGGATCCTCACGCCGGCTCGCGATCGGAATGACTCCCAAGCGGTCGAGTAGACCGCCGACCAACGGAAGCTCGCGGAACTTGTAATACATCACGAACCGCACCCGCCGTGACAGCGACGACTGCAAGATCAAGCCGTCGAGGTAGGTGACATGATTTGCCGCGAGGACCACCGGACCTGAAGGAGGAACATGGTGGAGGCCTCGTAGCCTCAGTCGGTACAAGACGCGCACGAGGCACCAATTGGCGAATCGAAGCAGCATCCATGGGGCTCGGCGAACGGAGACGACGACGACGACACCGTTCATCGCCGCCAGCACGACGAAGACCCAAGGAGTGGGAACGTCCCACAGCGCGAGAGCCAGCGTCATCCCCGACGACGCCACCATGAACAACGCGGACAGGATCCCGGTTGCCGATAGAATACGCGAGCGGAGCGGAGCGGAGGCGCGTGCCTGGATCAAGGCATTCAGGGGCACGGTGTAGAGGCCGCCGCAAACGGCGAGTCCCAAGAGGTCGACGAGAATTCTCGAACTACCCGGCGCTGCGACGAAAGTGCCGACTCCCGCCGACAACGCCGTCGGCTCGTAAGCGGCGCTCGCGAAAAACAGGTCCAGAGCGAACAAGCTCAGGCCGGCCGATGCCAGCGGCACGAGGCCGAGCTCGACTCGAAATCGCGCGGCACGACTGCACAAGAGCGCGCCTACCCCGATGCCGACACAAAAGACCGCCAGAAAGAGCGTCACCACCGTCTCATCGACCGACAGCGCATGACGCCCGTAGACGGGAAGGACGGTCACGAGGGTCGCACCGAGAAACCAAAACCAGGAGACCCCGACGACCGCACGAAGCACTGAAGCATCCCTCGCGGCGTAGCGAAAGGACCGCATCGCCTGTCGGGCCGGATTCCAGTCGAAGCGAAGGGCCGGGTCCGTCGGCGGCGCCTCCGGTATTCTCGAGCTCATCCAAACGCCCGCACCGGCGACGAGCACGACCACGAGCGCTATGAAGCGCGACGCGCCCGGGATCGCGACGACGAGCCCGCCTCCGATCGTTCCGAGCAAGATCGCGAGAAACGTCGCCGTGCCGATGAGCGCGTTCGCGGAAACCAGCTCGCCGCTCCTGACCGCTTGCGGGAGGATTCCGTATTTGACCGGGCCGAAGAAGGCCGACTGCGTCCCCATCAGGAACAACGCCGACGCGAGGATCCACACGTTTCCGAGAAGAAATCCAACGGCCGCAAGGGCCATCACCATGAGCTCCCAGCGTTTCACCAGGCGCACGAGGTGCGCCTTGTCGAGCTTGTCGGCGAGCTGCCCCCCGGCCGCCGAGAAGAGAAAGAACGGCAGGATGAACAAGCCGTGCAAAACCGGCGTCCACACATTTCCGTTCAACCCATCCGACAGCGCGCCAAACGTGACGAGAAAGACGAACGTGGTCTTGAACAAATTGTCGTTGAACGCTCCGAGGAACTGCGTCCAGAACAAAGGACCGAATCGACGCTCTCTTAGCAACGCAAACTGACTCATCACTGGCTCCTCCTACGCACTCGTCCCTAGAGCAAGAGCCGTTCCAACACTAACGCCCATGTTTGCAACGAATTGCGGGGCTGCCTGTGCATGTTTTTTCATGCATTCGTGCATGAAAAAGCACGGCACCGGTCGTGCTAGACTGCCCGCTGTGTCGTATCTCGGGCGAACGGTGCTCCTTTCGATCGCTCTCGGCGCGGCCGGGTGTGGCGCCGGTCCGGACGAGGCGGAAACGCGACCCAAAGTCGTGGTACTCGGGTTCGACGGCGCTTCCTGGGACACCATCGAGCCGCTGATCGAAGCGGGACGACTGCCGGGACTCGCTCGACTCCGGGACGAGGCCGCGTGGGCACCGCTCCAGACGTTCAAACCGACGAAATCTCCAGTGATCTGGACGAGCGTCGCCACCGGGAAGTCGATGACGAAGCACGGCATCCTGGACTTCGTCTTCATGGAGCAAAACGACATCCAAGTTCCGTACAGCAATTCGGAACGACGCGAGCCGTCCGTCTGGCAAATCCTGGATCACTTCGATCGGCGATCGGTCGTCGTCAACTGGTTCGTCACTTACCCGCCGGACGCGATCGATGGCGTCATGGTCTCGAATCGATTCCGCAAGGCCCTCCTCTTGCCAGAAGAGCGGCGTGCGCGCATGGAAGACTCGGTCCACCCGCCGAGCCGATTCGAATCTCTGCTGCCTTTCGTCAATCTCGACTACGAGGACATTCGCGAGGAGCGAGCACTCCCCGACCTACGAGCTCTCCACGAGAGCCTCGCGGCCGACAACGATGCGTCCCAAGTCGCGGTCTTGAAGGACTACTGGATCTACGTCCTGCAGGAAGCGATGATCGAGAATATCTCCCGGCATCTCTACCAGACGGAGGAGTTCGACCTCTTCGCTTCCTATTATCGGCTTCCCGACATCGTCCAGCATATGGGATTGAGCCTCGTCGATCCTGAAGTCGTCGAGAACGGACTGGCCGCAATCCGTGCCGGAAATGCCGACGGCGTCGAGGCGGAGGCGCTTCGAATGGAGGTCGCCGAGCTACTCCATCCGTTCTATCGCTACATGTCTGCGATTATCGAAAGCTACGTCGAGAGCGCCGACGAAGACACGACCGTCATCGTGTTATCCGATCACGGCTTCACGCTTCATGGGGGCGGCTACGACCATTACCACATTCCCGAAACCATGCCGGCGCCCGACGGCATCTTCCTGATGACCGGACCCGAGGTCGCGCCTGGCATCGTGCCATCCGTGAGTGTTTACGACATCGCTCCGACGATTCTCCATTTGATGGGCCTGCCGACCGGCGAGGACATGGACGGCGATCCGCTCTTGACGGCGTTTTCGAGCGAACGCCCCGTAACCCGACAGCGCTACGCGAAAGAGCTCATGACACCGAAGGAGCATCGACGCGACACGGAGATCGACGAGAGAACCCTCGAAGAGCTGCGCTCTCTCGGATATATCCAGTAAGCCGCTTTACCGAAAGCCGACCCCATGAAAACGCGCGAGGTCATCGAGCACATCGAAGCTTGGCTCGATCAGTACGCGGACGAGGCAGGCAGTCGCGGATTCGTCGTCGGGGTCTCGGGCGGCATCGACTCCGCCGTCACCTCCGCTCTCGCCGCGGAGACGGGACGACCCACGACTCTCGTAACGATGCCGATCCACCAGCCCGCGGATCAAGTGAGCCGAGCCCGGCGACACATCGATGCCCTGTCGACGCGCGCCGACAACGTCGCCTCCGTGCAGGTCGAGCTTACCGACGTTTTCGACACGTTCGTCTCCCGCCTGCCCGACATCGAGAACGCCGAGCCCGACGACGATCGGCACCACCTGTTGCTAGCGAATGCGAGGGCGCGCCTTCGTATGTCGACCCTCTATTATGTCGCCGCACGAGACGGCGATCTCGTCGTCGGAACCGGAAACAAGGTCGAAGATTTCGGCATCGGCTTCTTCACGAAATACGGCGACGGTGGTGTCGACTTGAGCCCGATCGCGGATCTCGACAAGACCGAAGTCTACGCTGTCGGCAAAGCTCTGGGCATCGACGAGGAGATCATGAGCGCCGCCCCGACGGACGGCCTGTGGTCGGACGGCCGCACGGACGAAGATCAGATCGGGGCGAGCTACCCCGAGCTCGAATGGGCGATGAAGTTCACGGGAAGCGAAGAGGGGCTCGACGAGCGCGAACGAGCGGTCTTGGAAATCTACCGCGGGTACCGCCGGCAGAACCGGCACAAGATGGTGCCGATCCCGGTATGCGAGATTCCGGATGCGTGGCGCTAACGATTAGCGACGCGGACGGCGGCGCAGCCGTGACTTCCGGGGGGCGAAATATCCCTCTCGAGCCCGAACATGCGTCCCTTCGAGCTCCGTCAGAATCTGCAGGCGCCGCCACTTGCCGTCCTTCTCGAGGTTCTTCGGCACATATCCAAGACTGTACTGACTCTTCAGCTCCGTAAGAATGTCGTCATAGACACCGTTGAGATCGCCGAGATCTCGAGGCGCGTAAGAGACGCCTCCGCTCTCATGCGCCAGCTGATCCAGCTCGAATTTGGCGTTGCGGTACTTCTCTTTCTTGAGATCGTCCTTGTTGGCGCGTAACGAGATCGCGTAGATCGTGACGTTCGCCTTGCGTGCTTGCTCCCGGACGTCATCGAAACCGAGCACGGAGCTCGTATCGTTGCCATCCGACAGGACGATGACCGCACGGCGGTCGAGCTCCTCGCGTCGATAGGATTCGAGATCTTTGAGCGATATGTAGATCGCGTTGTACAGCGCCGTCGCCCCGGCCACCTCCGTCGAGCGGATCGCGTCGGCGACTTCGTCGAAATCGGGAGTGAACTCGACGAGCGTCATCACGCGGTCCCCGAACTGAACGACCTGGACTTCGTCACCCTGCTCGAGAGACTCGACGAACTGCACCGCGGCCTCTTGAGCGAGCAGCATCTTTTGCTTCATGCTCCCGGAAACGTCGAGCAGGACCACGATCTTTAGCGGGAGCTCGTCCACCGAGAAGAATTTGAGATCCTGAAGCGTTCCGTCTTCGTAGACCTTGAAGTTGTCTTGCGGTGCCCCGGCAACGAGGCGCCCGTCGTCATCGGTGAGAGTTACGGCCAAGCTCACCGTATCGACTGTCGCGGTGAACGTCGGACGATCCGCTCGCGCCGGGTCTTGCGCTGGTGCCGACACCGCAAACCCGCAAAGGACGACGGCGAGGGGAAAGCGCTTCCACGTCATTTCTGAAGCTCGTTCAAAGCACGTAGCCGAGAGGTTGCGCGGTCGACGACAGCCTCCGTGTCCGCGAACTCCTTACCTTTGCTCCCGAGCTCACGCGCGCGCGCGAGCCAGCTCCGCGCTTCCTCGAGATCGTGAGCAAGCTCCAATCTCTCGGCGTCGGTCAAACTCATCTTCTTCTGGATGCAGGTCTTGTCGACGAACTCCCCTTTGGATTGCACCGCCATGAGGAGGATCTCGGGCTCCGACGGGCTGAGGTGATGCCGAAAATAGAGCGTCTCCGCCGCATCCCGCAACGCTTTGGGTCGGTCCTGGATCGTGAGACTCCGCGAGTAACGCAGGCTTAGATCGCGGTCCTCCGGCAGGAGGTCGAACAAATTGGCGAGATAGCCTTGTGGGTACCAAGGCCCTTCGTTGCCTGAAGCGTTGGGATTCCGTCCGGCATCGGTCGCGACCCGGAGCGTCGCATGTTTCAGCCTCGAGATCGACGACCTGCGGGACGTCATCGCTCCTTCACCGTCGATAGCCCAGATACTGAGCTCGAGCATCCCATCGGTAAGGATCGCGTTTCCGATGAACGCCGTGGTCTCCTTTTCGAAGCCGGCGGTCGGATCGATCTCACCGTGGTAGTCCACGTCGACGCGGCCGTCGACGGTATTGAGCGTCGCCTCCGTGACCACTTCCATGATGAGCTCGCGGCCGAGCGACTTGCGCGTGTGGTCTTGCGGGAGGTCGAGCCGAAGGGTGACGAGAGAGCCGAGCAGTCGCAGCCGAAGCTCGTGATTCCACAAGCTGTCGAGGGTTTCATGAAATAGCATGAGCTCATCCGCGACCTGGATGCGATCGCCGGATGAGAGCTGGACCGGCACGCGCGCGTGGACGTCAACGGAATTGACCCGGCTGCCGTTCGAGCTACCGATGTCCACGAACTCGATGGCGCTGTCGGATTTCCGGATCACGGCGTGTCGGCGAGACACGCGGCTCGAGGACATCGTGATCTCGTTCTCGGGAAGGCGGCCGATCCGATTGTCACCGGCCCCCAGCGGAAAAACCGTCGCCGTTCGAAAAACGTAGACATAGGCCCAGGGATCGGCGTCGTCCTGGTGGCCCGCCGCCACGGCGTAAGGCCGCACCGAGACCAGTGCGATCGCTGCAAGTAGGATGGCTTTCCGCATCACCGTCGCTGGAAGTCCCAGGGTAGGATCGCGCACCGGTAGAGTCAAGTCGGGCACTGTAGTCCAAATTACGGGTTGTCCCCGCCCCGCGAGCGAACGGTCTCGTAAGCGTCGAGGACGAGAGCGCCAACGACGCTCATTCACGTATGTCCAGCTTTCTCTCGACGCGACCGATCAACGCATCGAACAGAATCGCGAGCAGGGCCGCCGGCACGGCTCCCGCCAGGATCAGTCGATGATCGACCATGGAAATGCCGCGAAAAATGAAGTCGCCGAGCCCGCCCGCGCCGATCGCGGAAGCGATGGTCGCAAGCCCCACCGTCACCACGGTCGCGATACGGACGCCGGCGAGTATCGTCGGCAGAGCGAGTGGTATTTCGATGAGGCGGAGCTGCTGGAGGTCCGTCATACCCATTCCGCGGCCGGCTTCGACGACGGCTGGGTCGACGGACCGGATCCCCGTAAACGTGTTGCGAAGAATGGGCAGCAACGCGTAGAGGACGAGTGCGATCACCGCGGATTTCATGCCGATCCCTCCGATGAACGGGATGGGGATGAGAAATCCGAACAACGCGAGGCTCGGCACCGTCTGCACGACGTTCGCGAAGCCGATGACGGGAGAGGCAAGCCGCTCGTTCCGGGTCAACACGATCGCCAACGGCACGCCGATTCCGACCGCGATGGCCGTCGAGAGGCCGACCAGCTGCAGATGTTCCCAAGTCTTCGCGACGATCTCATCGGAGCGCTCAGTGAGGAAACGAAGTAGGTCCATCAAGACCACGTCTCCAGACGGACGAGCTCGCGGACGAAATCGTCCACGGGTTCTTCGAGAATCACTCCTGGCGCGTCGAGCTGCAACAAGCGCCCACCACGCATCACGCCGATACGATCGGCGAGCTTGAGCGCCTCCGAGACATCGTGGGTCACGAAGACGATCGTCTTTCCGAGCCTTTCGCGAAGCGCTCCGAACTCGTCTTGCAGTCGACGTCGGTTGATGGGATCGAGCGCGCCAAACGGCTCGTCCATCAGCAATAAAGGCGGGTCCGCCGCGAGAGCGCGAGCGACGCCGACTCTTTGGCGTTCCCCACCGGAGAGCTCGGAGGGCCGTTTGTGCACGTAGCCGTCCGGCGGGAGCGAGACGAGCTCGAGGAGCTCTCTCGTGCGGGCTCGGCGCTCATCGGCTTCCACTCCCAGGAGCTTCGGCACCATGCCGACATTGTCTTCGACCGACAAGTGCGGCAACAACCCAACCTCTTGAATGACATAGCCCGTGCGCCGTCGGAGCTCGATGACGTCCCACTCTCGGATCTCCGTGCCGCGGACGAAGACTTTGCCGCTATCCGGCGTCACCAGCCCGTTCATGGTTTTGAGTGTCGTTGTCTTTCCCGAGCCGGAGGAGCCGAGTAGGACGACGGTCTCGCCGCTACGGACGGTCAACGAAACGGACGACAGCGCGGGCGCATCCGCACCGAAGGACTTGTCGACGTCCAGGAGCTCGACCGCGGGAGCGGGCATGAAGGGAGGAGCTACGGTCTGGACATGCGACGATGATCGGCGCCGGCTTGGACCAATACCTCGTCGGCCATTCCCACGAACAAGCCGTTATCGACGACACCAGGAAGAACGTCGATACGGCGCTCGAGATCACCGGGATTCTCAATCTCCGGGAACGTCGCATCGAGAATATGGTTTCCGTTGTCCGAAACGAACGGCGTATCCTCGACGAGACGAAGCGCGACGGTCGCTCCCATCTGCGCGAGGCGCTGGCTCGCGACGGGAGCGGCGAACGGGACCACTTCCACCGGAACGGACCTCTTCGAGCCAAGCCGCGGAACGAGCTTGTCTTCGCCGACGATGACGACGAACCGCGAGGACACCGACGCGACTACCCGCTCTCTCAATAGAGCACCACCGTGGCCTTTGATGAGGTTTAAATCCGGGTCCACTTCATCCGCGCCGTCGACGTCGATATCGATCCCATCGATGGCGTCGAGCGTCGCGAGTGGGATGCCGAGCTCTTGCGCCAACTCCGCGGTTCGCACCGACGTGGGAACGCCTCGTACCTGGATGTTCTCGTCGCTGACGCGCGCGGCGAGCGCCCTGACGAACATGGCGGCGGCTCGTCCCGTCCCGAGTCCGATGACCATGCCGGAATCGACACGCGCGGCCGCGGCAGTAGCGGAAGACCAGACCTCCGAAGTCATGACGTAGGAGAGCCGAGCATAACAGATTAGAATGCGGCTCGTGACCGAGCCCTGGCTCCTGCCGCTTCCGAAACGTGTCCGGCGCGAAGAAGGATCTTTCTCGCTTCGATCCGGCATCCCGATCGTCCTATCCCGGAGCAACGATGACGATATCCGCTCCGCCGAGGCCTTGCGAGACCGGGTGCTGCGAAAAACCGGACGACGCCTCGCAATCGAGTGTCATGCGAAAAGCTCGGATCTGGGTCCCCGGATCGAGCTCCGGCGGCGGGGCGATTACGGGCAGGGCTACCGCCTCCGCGTCGGCCCAAAGGTGGCGACGGTTACCGGACTCGGCGCGGCGGGCCTGCGCTATGGGGCCGAGACCTTAGCCCAGCTGGTCGTTCCGGGGAGAAAGAGTATCCCCGCGATCTCGATCGACGACCGACCGGCTCTCGCCGAGCGGGGCCTCCTCATCGATATCTCTCGCGGCAAAGTTCCCACGAAGGAGACGCTCGAAGGGATCATGGACCTCATGGTCCAGCTCAAGCTCAACTTGCTGATGCTGTACACCGAGCACACTTTCAAGTTCCGGCGGCATCCCGCGATCGGGCGCGGTGCGTCACCGCTTTCGGCGGCGGATCTCCTGGAGCTCGACGCCTATGCGGCAGCGCGCCATATCGACCTCGTTCCGACGTTGCAGTCGCTCGGCCACATGCATCAACATTTGAAGATCCGGCGCTATCGACCTCTGGCGGAGAGCGAGAAAAAATGGTCCATTTCGCCGGCCGTTGCCGGAAGCTACAAACACCTCGAAGACCTCTACTCCGAATACCTCCCGAATTTTCGGTCGGAGTGGTTCAACGCGAACTGCGACGAGCCCGTCGACCTCGGACTCGGTCGGTCGAAAAAATGGGCCGAACGTGAAGGGCGAGGAACCGTCTTTCGCACCCACCTCGAGAGAGTCGAAGCGCTCGCGGCGCGGTTCGGCAAGAAGACCATGTTCTGGGGCGACGTCGTGCACGAACATCCCGAGCAGATAAAGCTGCTCAGCCGCGAGGCGATCCTCCTCGACTGGTGGTACGAAGCCGACCACGACTTCGAGCGCGTCCGGGTCTTTTCCAAACACGGCATCCCGTTCATGGTGACCTGCGGGACGTCGAGCTGGAACACGCTGTTTCCTCGCGGCGACAACGCCGTGGCGAACATCACCGGCCATGCCGAGGCCGGCAAGCGCTTCGGAGCACGGGGGATCATCAACACCGACTGGGGCGATAACGGCCACTTCAACATGCTCGGTAATTCGCTTTTCGGCTTCGCATGGGGCGCTCAGGCCGGCTGGGGAAGGTCGGACATCGACGAACGTTCCTTCGAGCGGGCGTTCTCACTCCAGCTCTTCGGCGATCGCCGAGGTGTCGTGGGTCGACTGTATCGCCTCCTGGGACGCTTGCACGATACGGGATTCGAGCACTTCAACAACTCTCCGCTCAAGTCGGTCTATTTCGACGATGCGGTCGAGGCCAAGTTCTTGTCTCGAGTCGATGCGCGCGTGCTCGAACGCACGAGAAAGGGGCTCCTCTCGGTGCAGGAACTCTTCGCATCCCACGCGGAGCGCTTCGAAGCCAGGCCTCTCGCAAAGGCAGAGCTCGAGCTCGCAATCGACGCCTCGATACTCGCGGCCGACAAGGGTCTCGGACGACAGCAGGCGCGGCGTTTGGCCCGACGGCAGACCAAGCTACTCGCTCGTCATCACGAGCTTTGGCTGGCGCGCAACCGACCGTCGAACTTCGAAGCGACGCGCGCCCTCTACCTGCGATCGATCGAAAGCCTGAACGGCCGCTAGCGGGTCGTGACTACTCCGTCGCCGGCGGCTCCTTCGAGTCTTCGCCGGATGCGGGCGGTTCATCCGACGGCGGGTCGTCGTCCGCCGACTCGGCCTCGCGGGGCTTCGGACGAAAGAATTCCGGCAGCTCCCCCTCCGGCAAAGGCGGCGGAGGCTCGGGCGGCGGTGTCGGCTTCCGAGGCGTAGGCTTGCTCGCACTCGGTGTGGGCACGCGCGCAGGCTCGGTCGGACGACTCGGTAGCGCCGAGCGGTAAAAATTCGGCAGGTGCTCGGTGTCCTCATTCTCCGGCTCCGGCTCTGGCTCTGGCTCTGGCTCTGGTTCTGGCTCTGGCTCTGGTTCTGGCTCTGGTTCTGGTTCCGGCTCCGGGGCTGGCTCCGCGTCACGGGGCTGGCTCGCTTCGACAGCCTTTGATTCAGGCGCCGGTCGCGTGGGCAGGTCGAGGTCCACGAGGGTCTCGTCGGATTCCTCATCGGAGGGCTCGGACTCAGGGGTCGAGGCCGGCTCCGGATCGGATGTGGGGGCCGCCGCCGGCGATGCATCCGAAGAATCAGGGCCACGTCCGGCCACGAGAGTCTCGTCCTCGGAAGGATCGGCGACCGCCTCGGCCTCGTCGGCATCGGGCACCTTCGCATCGGCCCCGCCCTTGGAGTCGACCTTGGCCGAGACCGCATCGGGCGTAGAGGCGCGCGAGCGACGTCCCTTGTTTCCGTCGCGTGGCCGCTTCGCATCAGGCTTGTCGGACATGGGCCCGGGCTTCGGGTCCGGAGGAGCATCGCGCTCCGGGCGTCCCGCGCTTCGAAGGGCGAGCTCGTATTTCGTCAACAACTTCTGCCAGCCGTAGTTCTCCTTCACGTAGCGCTGGCCGTTCTTGCCCATGCCGCGACCGAGGTCCTTGTTCAGGAGCAAGAGCGTCAAGACTTCCTCGAACTCTTCGAAATCCGAGTAGTAGAAGCCGGCATTCGATTTACGACAATGGTCCGCGAGTACTTTGGACGCCTGGTTCGCAATCACCGGAGTTCCTACCGCAAAACTCTCGAGTGTCACGATGGATAAACTCTCCATTCGCGACGGCTGGACGAAAGCGATCGCCCCCGCCATTGCGGAGAGCTTGTCGGCCTCGTCGACGAAGCCGACATAGCGGATCGAAGGATCCTCCGGGAGCTTCATCCCAAGCTTCCCGATGAGGATGAGCTGAAGATTGCCCGTCTCGGGATGTTCCTCTTTGAAGAACGTAAAATACCGGAACAGCTCCTCCATGCCTTTGCCGCCGTCGATTCTCCCGGCATAGAGAAGGTATCTCGAAGATAAACCGTGGCGTTTTCGAAACGCCGCCCCATCGGGAGGGTCAAGAAGCTCCATCCCTACACCTATCGTCTCCCGCATTTTCTTGTGCACCGGAAAGCGGTCGAGGACGAGGACCTCTTCAGCTTCGGTGTTGAACAAAAAGGCGCTCGGGAGCTGAAACATCTCCTTGAAAATGGAGAGCTTCAGCGGCGGCTCATCGTGAGCGGTCGGAACGAGCAAACTCTTCTCAGGCGCGACCGACAGGCCGAAGAACGTCGGATAGTAAAGATAAGTAAAGAAGATCAGCAGCTCGTAGCGGCCGTGCTCCTTTTCGAGGTGCTCGATAAGAGCGGGGGCGACCGGACCTTGGCGGTGCAGCCATTCGAGCTCCTGCTCACGGGTCGCTTCACCCTTATAGATCTCCTCGGAGAATTTGTTGAACTCCTCGAGATCCCGCTCTCCCTCGACCGGGAAACGAACGACGTTCACGCCGCGCTGGTTTTCCTCGCCCGGGTCGTACTCGTTCTTCCACGTAATGTAGTCCTTGGCGGTTGTCGTGAGGACCGTGATCTCATGTCGGCGACCCAACCTCTCGGCGAGCTGGCGGGCGAGCGTTTCGGATCCGCCGAGGATCTCTCGTCCATAACGTTGAACGATGAATGCGAGCTTCACGAGCGCACCTCCGAAACATAACGTAGCAAATCGGCCTGAACGCGATCGGGGTGGAAGCGCGCGACACGCGCCTTTTGTCCCTGAATCACGGACTCTCTCAATTCAAAATCGTGCGTTAACAAATGGGCCATTTCGGCCAGCTCCTCATATCGTTTTTTGTGAAATAGGATCCCGGCATCGCCAAGCGTATCGGGTACGGCCGCGTTCGCGTATGCCAGGACGGGGAGATCGGAGAGCATCGACTCGACGAGGGGCACCCCGAAGCCCTCGTGCTCGCTCATACTGATGAATACGTCGGAACACCGGTAGCAGGCGAGCAGATCCTCGAATGTGACATGTCCGACGAAGAGGAACTCCGAGCTCCGGAGCCCCCAGCGATCGGCCAGCGCCTGCACCTTTTGTTGATAACGCTCCATGCGTCCGGCCTTGCCGACGAGTACGAAGCGGAAGTCTTCGGACACGTACTTCTTGTAGAAGAAGGCGAGCCGCGCGAGATCTTCGAAACGTTTGTTCGGGTAAATCCGTCCGACGAAGAGAAAGTTGGGCCGTCCATCGCTGAGAAAGCTCTCCATGACCCGTCCGGAGGGATGCTCTGCGAAGTCCTCGAAATCCATCAAGATAGGGAGGACGCCGGTACGGGTAAAGCCCAAAGATTCGAGCTCCTGCCGGTTGAACTCCGAGTCCCCGAGAGCCAGATCGACGGTACCCGCGAGCGCCGCTAGCTCTCGCTGGCCCGCATCCGCAATCCGGACGAGCTCGTCGTCGTAGCCGACGAAGAATTTCGCCGGCGTGATGTTGTGATAGATGAGCACCTTCTTGCCCGGTGCCTCGGCAAGCGCGGTCGAGAGCGGCGAGGGCAGCGCGAAGTGAAGCACGGTGACGTCAGCCGCTTGCCGCTCCGAGAACGGGTAGACATCGGTCGCCGCATCCTCGTCGACCGCCAACGCATAGATATCCGAGCGCAGTCCCGAAGCTCGAAGGACGTCTCTTACCCGAAGGGCTTCATCGCCAATCGCGTCACCGCGATGGGCGGCCGGAAGCCACTGGTCGACGCGCCCGCTCACACCGCGGCTCCGCTATTGGCAAGCGCTTCGTCCACGAAACCCTTCAGAAGTGCGCGATCGTTCCGTGCGCTCATCTCGTCGATGACTCGATCCTGCCGCTCGACGATTTTACGCGTCAAATCTTCATCCGAGACGATCGCGTGGGCCATCAACGCGATGTCGTCGAGGCGCTTTTCTCGGATCAATATCCCGGCGCCGTTCATCGTCTCCGACACGGCTCCGGCATCGACCGCCATAACCGGAACTCCGAAGCGAAACGCCTCGATCAAGGGCACGCAATAGCCTTCGTGCTCGCTCAAACACAAGAACAAATCCGCGACCTCGTAATATGCGGAGAGATCGTCGTCTTCGACATGGCCGGTGAACACGACATCCTTGAGAGCCAACTCGTCGACGAGACGGATGAGCGCCTCATAGTACTTTTCGAAACCTACCCACTCCCCGACCAGAATCAGGCGTGCGTTGCGGTCGACGAACTTCTGATAGAACGCGAAGACCTTGATCAGGTCGTGAAAGCACTTGTTCGGGATAACGCGACCGACGAACAGGAAGTTCGTCTTGTCGTCGTCGAACATTTGAAGCACGACGGAATTGGGCGGCGCGGATAGCCGCTCCGGATCGAGAAGCAACGGCAACACGCCCGTCGGGTGAAAACCGACGGCTTCGAGCTCCGCGCGGTTGAAGTCGGAATCACCCAGCGCCAAGGAGACCCGGGGCACGAACGCCTTGAGCTCTCGGCGGCCGTGATAGCACAAGCCTGCCAGATGCTGATGAAAGACCGCGAACCAACGGGCCGGGGTGATGTTGTGATACACGAGCAAGATGGGGTCGGGCAGGTGGTACGCGAAGGTACTGACTCCGGCGCCAATCGAGAAGTGGAGGATTAGCAAGTTGTCGGGACTCGACACGTCACGATAATCCCAGAGTTTCTTTGCGCAGCCGGCCATTTCAGGGTGGACCGACTCCGCAAAAATCTCCGAGTCAAAACCCTCATCCCTGAGGATCTGCTGGATCCGGAGCGCTTCGTTTCCGATAGCGTCCCCATAAGACAATGCGGCGAGCATTTGATGGACTTGCATCACCTAGGCTCCGAACCACCGAGCGAGAAAGCCCTGGGGACGGGGCTGTGGGCGACTACGATCTTCCTCGCGCAGGCCCGAAAGCAAACGGTTGTACTTCGCCTCCAGTACATCCCATCGGTAGTTATCGTGGAAGTACTTCTCGCCGTTTCTCCCGAGTCCGTCACGGAGCTCCTCGTCCGATTCGAGCCGGATGAGCGACTCGCGGAACTCGTAATAGTCCTCGAAATAGAGCCCGGCATTCGAGCGACGGCACTGGCCTTTCAGCACATCGCACTTACCGTTCGCGAGGACCGGCTTTCCGATCGCCCACGCCTCGAGCGTGACCATCGACAGGCTCTCGAGCTCCGAAGGCATCACGAGCGCCAGCGCTCCCGAGAGCGCGCTCCATTTCTCCTCCTCCGACAAGAAGCCCGAATAGTAGATAGCCGGGTCGTCGGGGACCTCCATCATCTTGCCGCCAACGAGGACGAGCCCGAGGCTCGAGCCGGTCTCCTCGCGGTAGCGGAGAAAATGTTGGAACAGCGTCCGACACCCTTTGTTCTGATCGATTCGACCCACATAGATGATGTACGACGAGGGGACGTCGTGCTTGGATGAGAATAGGGCCGGGTCCGTCGTTTCCGGGACGTCGGAGCCGACACCAACGATGTCTCCCTTTACCGCACGGTTCCCCGACGCGCGCCAGATCATCTCGCGCTCCTCGACGGAGTTGTAAACGAGCGCGCGCGGGAGGTGAAACATCTCTTTGAAGATCGAAAGCCCGATGACCTCGTCCTTCTCGGCCGTCGGCACGAGGACCGCCTTCGGTGCTACCGCGGCCACTCCGAAATAGCTGTGATAATAGCGATAGCTGAAGAAAATGAAGTAGTCATAGTCCCGCTGGCGACGCGTGATGTGCTTCAACAAAGCCGGAGACCATGGCCCCTGCTCCTGTAGCCAAACGAGCTCGTCGCGCGCGTCGTGACGGCCGAACAACACCTTCTTCGAAAGGCGTCCGAAACGATCGGGGTCACGCGGCCGTTTCACCGGGAAGCGCCGCACGGGCACACCGCCGACTTCGGCGAGTCCCGGCCGATGCTCATTGCGCCAGGTAATGTAGTCCTTCGCGCAGGAGGTGAGAACGCAGACGTCGTGCTGGCTCGCCAGATGCTCGGCTATGAGTCGGCAGTGGTACTCCGCCCCTCCGTTGACATCCTCACCGTAACGTTGCACGACGAGGGCCAAACGGAGGCGCTCAGCGGCTTTTCGCTTCGGCCGCGACCGATCGCGAGGCTTCCGCTTTGACCGAGTCGACTCCGAGCCTCCCGGCGCTCCGCTACTTCGAGCCTCCGCCGCCACTGCCACCGCCACCTTCCCGATTACCGCCAGAGCCTTCACCGCCACCGCCGCGGCCGCCACCACCTCCGGGTCGGCCACCTCGCCGCCTCCGGTAGGGACGTCGTCCGCCGCCGCCACCGCCGCCGCCGCCGCCACGACCCCGGCGACGGTTGTCATTGCCACCGGATTCGCGCCCCTCACGAGGCTCGCGCCCCTCACGAGGCTCGCGCCCTTCACGAGGCTCGCGCCCCTCACGAGGCTCGCGCGGCTCGCGTCCTTCGCGCGGCTCTCGAGCTTCGCGATTGTCGCGCCCTTCCCGGGACGTGACGATCTGCTCGAACGACTTCTCGCGCTTCGATTGAAAGTCGACGCGGACACCGAGCGTTCGCAGCCGAGCTTTCAAGTTGGTCAGCTCGAGATTGAGCCGCGTCACTTCCGTCGTCATGTTGTGCAACATGAGGACGTTGTATCGATTGAGCTCGGACTGACGCGACAACGCGCTAATGATCGGATTCGGATTGAACAGAAGCTTCAGGAGCGGGTTCAAGAGGCTCCGGATCGAACGGATCATGCCCCGCGACGACTGATAAATCGTCTCCGGTGTGAAGGTGTAGTTCCACTGAGCGTCGCGAGCACGGAACGCCTTGACGAAATCGCTGTTGAACTCGTTGCTATCGAGGATAGCGTCGAGTCTCATGTCGGCGATCTCTCTCACCTCATCTTCGGTGTAAAGCCCCTTTCGCTTTTCCTCAATCTTCTTGCGGATGTTGGCCATGATGGCTTCGACGTCGATGTCGGAGCCCTTCGCGCTGAAGGTAGACATGGTCCTCCTAACCGCGACGGCCACCGCAAACGCAGTGGCCTACGCGTCTCTCCTGGGCAGGTCGTCGTTATTGGAGAGTGAGTCCCTATCCGTTTCCGTGGTAGATCAACGTGACCATTGTCGCTGCCCAAAGCGCCACTGTCACGAGAATCGGCCTATCGTTGAGAAGAACCCTTGTCGGGCTCCCTCCTTCTTCCTTCCGATGTACGAGATACAGATAACGAAAGATCCCGTATAGAACGTAAGGAAGGGTCCAAATCAATCTTTCCGTGCCGAATTTGGCCACAGTCTCGGGCGCTGACGTATACAGCGCATACGAGATCAAGGTCGAAGCCGCTACCACGGCAATCATTTGATCTAACAGATAGGGGCTGTACTCTCCCAGAATTCTCCGATGCTCGGAAGCTTCCTCCGCCAACAACGTCGATTCGTGCCGCCTCTTGGCCAGAGCGAGAAACAACGCGAGCAATAGAGTGCAAAGCAAAAGCCAGTTGCTGAACGCGACGTCGATCGCGAGCGCACCCGCGACGGCGCGCATGACGAACCCCATCGCTACGATGAGGACGTCGAGAATGACGACGTGTTTCAGCTTGAACGAGTAGGCCGCCATCGTCACGAAATAGACGATCGCGACGATCCCGAGTTGAAAGTCGATCGCAAACGCCCCGCCCACCGACACCACGACCAGGACTACCGCAGCCACTCTCGCGAAAGCCGGAGATAACCGGCCGGCCGCGAGAGGGCGATTTCGCTTTACCGGATGCCGACGATCCTGTTCGACATCGACGAGGTCGTTGACCAGGTAAACCGATCCTGAAAGCAGACAGAAGATCACGAAGGCTGCCAGGGCCGCCTGAACGGACGGACCGTGGAGCAGCAAGCGGCGCTCTGAAAAGAACAGCGCGGCGAGTACGACGAGATTTTTTGTCCACTGGTGTGGGCGCAGGGAAGTGAGAAGTGCTCCCAACTGGCGTTTCAACGACACCAGCGAGCGTCACCCGCTATCCCGAAGGAAATACACCTCCGGAACGTGTGATCTGCTCGAAAGCTTCCTCACCCGACTGTATCCTTACTCCATAGCGGAATAAGGAAATCCCATACGTTTCAGACTGTTGGCGGCCTCTTAATCGAAGCTCTTGACGACTTCCGACTCCTCTTCGTAGGTATCGAAGACGGTCAGGAGCTTCGTGATCGCCAGAAGGTCATGAATACGTTTGGTTAGGTTCAAGAGCTTGAGCTCGCCGTTCTTGCGGCTTACGGTTGTGTAGCAGCGAACGATTTCACCCAGGCCGGCACTGTCGACATAGGGAACCTCGGCTAGATTCAACACGATTTTCTCGGTTCCGCTCTCGACTAAACTGTTTATCTTTTCACGCAGCAGTTCGTCACCTTCTCCAATTAACATCTTGCCGTGTAAATCCAAGATGGTGACGCCCTCGACTGCTCGTTCCTCGATTTTCATCGCTTAGGTTTCCTCCAAGAAGCAAAGGGGCTTACCCCTTTGTAGAAGCCGTTCAGAAGTATCACGATACCGACGACCCTGTCAAACTACTTGAGCATGAGACACTTATTTGCCCCACTTTCCGTGTGCTAGACTCGGCGCCATCTATGGGTGACACTTTTGTCGAGACGCTGCAATCGCGAGCGAAAGCGGACCGAAAGCGCATCGTCCTGCCCGAGTCCGCCGAGCCGAGAACACTCGCGGCTGCCCGCCTGATGAAAGCACGCGGCGTGGCGGATCCGGTCCTTATCGGAGATCCGGACGCGGTCAGAGGCGCCGCAAAGGCGGGAAGTATAGCCCTCGACGGCATTTACATCGAATCGCCCGACGACTCGGACCGAATGGACGTCTACGGCGCTCTCCTCCATCGCAAGATGCGCCACAAGGGCGTCTCGGAAGACGAATGCAGGGTACTCGCGGCGGATCCGCTCTACTTCGCAGCGCTCATGGTCGCATCCGGAGACGCCGCCGGCTACGTGGCCGGCGCTCAAAACAGCACCGCCAACGTGCTTCGGGCGGCGATCCGGGTATTCGGGACCCAACAAGGCGTCCGACGAGTCTCGAGCTTCTTCATCATGAGCTTCCCGGACGCGCGCGGGCGCTACTTATTCGCGGACTGCGCGGTGCAGCCGGATCCGACCGCCGAAGAGCTCGTCGAGATTGCTACGCTCGCGGCCGCGAACACCCGGTTGTTTCTGGGCACCGAGCCACGCGTGGCGTTCTTGTCCTTCTCCACCAAGGGCAGCGCCGACCACCCTGCCATAAGAAAAGTGGCGGAGGCGGCGGCGACGATGAAGGAGCGCTCACCTTCGATCGCGAGCGATGGGGAGATGCAGGCGGATGCCGCGATCGTGCCCGAGGTGGGCGCCCTCAAAGCGCCGGGCAGTTGCGTTTCCGGCCGCGCGAACACGCTGATTTTCCCGGATCTGTCCTCCGGTAACATCGCTTGCAAGCTGGTCGAGCGCCTCGCGGGGGCATCGGCCACGGGGCCGATCCTGCAGGGGCTGAATGCACCGGCGAACGATCTATCGCGCGGATGTAGCGTGGAAGATATCGTAAACGTCGCGGCCATCACGTCGCTGCAAGCAAGCAACGCATGATGGCCGCGAGATAGAGGAACGACTCAGTCGGTCTGCTCGCGACGGATCTTCTTTCGCTGTCTCTTACGAGCGAGCGCTTGCTTCGCGCGCTTCTTGTCACCCGGCTTCATATAGAACGAGTGTTTCTTGATCTCTTTGATGATGTCTTCCTGCTGCACTTTGCGCTTGAAGCGCCTCAGTGCGCTTTCGATCGACTCGTTATCATTGACTCGAATTTCTGCCAATGGCGACAGCACCTCCTCCCGGTCGAAAAATCGCCACACCCGCGAACCGTCGAAAACGCCTCCAGAGACAAATAGCCAAAAGTCTTTTAAGGAGAGCAGTTTTAGGCGAACGCTGCAGTGCGGTATCGAGCCTCTTTTCGGCTCTGGACTACTATATGAAACACGCTTCTCGCTTGTCAAACACGAAACCTGACGACCCCTGCTCGCTGTCTTGACACTCTCCAATCCTCCGTGGGATAATCCCCGCCTGACGTGCGAATTCGTAAACCATTGATACCGCTTGAGTTCAGGCTAAGTTGAGAGTTCTCGTCGTGGGCGGCGGGGGCCGAGAGCATGCCCTGTGCTGGAAGCTCAAGCAGAGTCCGGAGGTCACGGAGCTCTACTGTGCGCCCGGCAATGCCGGGATCGCGAAGATCGCCGACTGCATCGACATCGATCCTTCGGACATCGTCGAGCTGGCGGACTTTGCCGAGAAGCTCTCCGTCGGCCTGACCGTCGTCGGGCCGGAGCTGCCGCTCATTCTCGGCCTCGCCGACGAATTTCAACGCCGCGGCCTCCCCGTCTTCGGACCGAACCGCGCGGCGGCTGAGCTCGAGGGCAGCAAGGCCTTCGCCAAGGACTTTCTGCAGCGGCACGACATCCCGACCGCTCGTTATCACGTCGTCAAGAGCATGGAAGAAGCCGCGTCGGTCATCGAGAGCGACGAAGTCGGTATGCCGCTCGTGGTCAAGGCGGACGGTCTCGCAGCCGGAAAGGGCGTCTCGATAGCAACGAGCCGAGAAGAGGCGCTCGAGCAATCCGAACGACTCATCGCCGACCGCCAGCTCGGCAGCGCCGGGACCCGCCTCGTGATCGAGGAGTTTCTCGAAGGCGAAGAGGTCTCGTTCTTCGCACTCTCCGACGGGCACAACGTGCTTCCTCTCGTCGCTGCGCAGGACTTCAAGCGCGCCTATGACGACGACGAAGGACCCAATACCGGCGGGATGGGCTGCCTGTGCCCCGCGACGAATCTAAAGGCCGACACACTCAAGAGCATCGTCACCGAGATCCTCAATCCAACGATTTCAGGCTTGGCCGCCGAAGGTCGGAAGTACCAAGGCTTGCTCTATTGCGGAATCATGCTAACCGCCGAGGGCCCGAAAGTGCTCGAGTTCAACGTGCGTTTGGGTGACCCCGAGGCTCAGGCCATTCTCCCCAGGCTCAAAGACGACCTGCTCCCGCTCTTGCTGGAGGTCGCCGAGGGCAGGCTCGGGCCGCACCGTCCCGAGTGGTCACGCGAGCCCGCGGTGACTGTCGTGATGGCATCCGGCGGTTATCCGGGGTCGTACGAAACCGGCGTGCCGATCGACGGGCTAGGCGACGGCTCGGCGAAGCTCGACGAGAACACGTTCGTGTTCCACGCCGGTACGAAAGCCGACGGAGACAATGTCCTCACTGCGGGCGGGCGGGTGCTCGCCGTAACGGCCCTGGGCCAAAACCTGAAAACCGCGATCGAAAGCGCCTACAAAGGCATCGCTCGCATTCGCTTCGAAGGCCACGAGTTCCGAAAAGACATCGGGCGCAAGGCTCTCGAGCGCATCACTGGAGGTTGAACCGAAGTGTCGGCAAAGGATCCCCAAATCATCATTATTATGGGAAGCATCTCTGACAAAGAAGTCATGAGTGAGACGGCCGCCGTCTTGAAAGATTTCGAAATCCCTTACGAGATGGGCGTGTATTCCGCCCATCGGACGCCAGCGCGCTCCGCGAAGCTCGCCTCCGAGGCGGCGGGGCGAGGCGTGAAGGTCATCATTGCCGGCGCCGGAGCGGCGGCGCACTTGGCCGGCGCGATGGCGGCGCACACGCACTTACCCGTCATCGGGGTCCCTCTATCCGCGACCTCGCTCGGCGGAATGGACTCACTCCTCGCAACCGTTCAGATGCCGGCGGGTTTTCCCGTGGCGACGGTTGCGATCGGCAAAGCGGGCGCACGCAATGCCGCACACTTGGCCGCGCAGATCATCGCAACGGCGGACGAGGGTGTCGCCGAGCGAATCAAGGCGTTCCGCGCGAAGAAGGCCGAAGAAGTCGAACAAGCCTCCGTAAAGCTAGCGGCCGAACACTGAGCTCGCACAGCGCTTCCTGGGACTCCGTCTCTTCTTGGTCGTCTAGGGCACGCGCTCGCCTAGTCTTCGCCGAACAGACGCTTCCGGACACTATCGTCGAACGGCAGATCGGGGCCGCTGAATTGGTGGTCCGGAATGCGCGTCAGATCCATGGCGATACGAGGAAGCGCTCGGGCACGGAGGGCATCCGCCTGTGGACCTTGGTGTAAAATCAGCGTACATAGCCACCGGATCACATCGTGGATCACGCCGTAGTGCCAATCGTGCTCCCTGGCATAGGCATGGCCGGCGGCCTCCCAGTCATCGTTCGCCAAGAGATGATCGCGCAGTACGCGCACGTCGCGGAGCGTGAGCGAAAGCCCTTCCCCGAGTGAAGGATCGTTTGCCGCGGCAGCGTCCCCGACCAGCGCAATCCCACTCTTGTATGGATGGTCCGTCCACGTATCAGCGCACTCGAAGCTCGCCAATGGCCCGGCTGGCTTCGCCCCCCTGAAATGCTCCCCTGAGATTCCCGTCTCGATCGACTCCTCGATATAGCGCGGTATATCCGCATCACCGTGTAACCGAGAAGGCGTAGCGCTCGAATAGATGAGGTAGGTCCGAGCTCGGCCGCCGCCTTGCGGGAACACGACCGCGCCACGCCCCAATGTCGGATTCATCACGACGTCGGACACGTCGTCGGGCGCTCCACAGTCGTCCAGAAGTAGACCGGCGATCGCTTGGCCTGGTGGATCGCACTTCACTTCGAAGCCGGTCCGTTTCCGCGTCAGGGAGCCGCGCCCGTCCGCGCCCACGACGAGTCGCGCCTCGATCTCCTCGACGTCGCCGGGTTCGGAGCCTGGTTGGACCACCACGCGCGCCGGAGTGCCCGCGTGCACGTCCACGACCTTCGCGCAACGCCTCACCTCAGCGCCGGTCTCCTCGGCCGCTCGAATCAAGGATTCCTGCATCTCCGGATGGTAGAACGAGAGCGCGGCGGCCCCTTGCGGCGTTGTCGCCCTGAGATCCCGCCTCGGCATCGCATTTCCGGCGAGGGAGAAATCGAAGAACGGCAGATCGTGGCCGCAAGCGCTCGATAGCAGCTCATGAATGCCGAGTTTCTTGGCCTCCCCCACACCCCACGGGTACATGACCTCACCTCGCACACGGTCCTTGAACTGCGCCTCGCGCTCGAGCACGACAACGCGGTGGCCGGCTTGCGCCATCGAGAGCGCGAGTGACGCGCCGCCGATACCCCCGCCTACCGTGATGACGTCGTAGCTGACCATGGCTCGGGCCTCCTCTCGAGCTCGCTGCCGCGGATTCGCGAACGCGAGTGTCCGCTCGTGACGATATCAGCGTTGTCGGTCTCTAGCTCATGAGCTCAGGAGACGCGAAACGGCAACCGCGCTTCGATCGATCCAGTCGTTCGTTCTAGAACTTGAGCAGCCGCTCGCGAAGCTCTTTCGAGCGCTGGCGACTCACGGATATTCTTTGTTTGTTGGACAGCGTCACGACATAAGTTCCGCCCGGCATCGGGCTCACGCTTTCGATACGCTCCACGTTCACGAGCGCACCTCGGGACAGACGCATGAATCGTTTCGGATCCAGCCGCGCCTCGAGCTCTTTGAGGGCACGCGTCATCGTGTGACGCTCCCCGCGATCCGTCGTGAGATGCAACAGCTCGCCCTCGGCTTCGATGGCGGCGATGCGACCCACGGGGACGATTACGATCTCGTGTCGTTTCCGTACGGGGATACGCTCGAGCAAACCCCGTTCTCCACCGATATCGATCTCCGAGACAGCCTTGTCGAGCTTTGCCTTTTGCTCCGCGCGCGAGTCGACGCGCGCACGGGCCCGCTCAATCGCCTCACGAAGGCGCTTCTCGCCAACGGGTTTGAGCAAGTAGTCCACCGCGTTCAGCTCGAACGCACGCACCGCATACTCGTCATAAGCGGTGACGAAAGCGACGGCCGGCATCGGCTCGACCTCGAGAAGACGCACGACTTCGAGTCCGTCGAGCTCCGGCATTTGCAAGTCCAGCAGTGCCAGGTCCGGTCGTTCCCGCTCGATCACCTCGATCGCTTCGCTGCCGGAAGCCGCTTCCCCGACGATCGCGATACCTTCGATCTTCTCGAGAAGCGCCGCTAAGAACGCGCGCGCGGGGCGCTCATCGTCCGCAATCACGACTCGAAGCATCATCTCGTGGAGACGTGCGCAAGCGTCTCGATCGGCAAGCTGAGCTCGACCCGGGTGCCCACCCCCGGGCGGCTCTCGAACGAGAGCGCCGCCTCGTCACCGTAATATCCGCGCAAACGCTCTTCGACGTTTCCGAGTCCCACCCCTTCACCGCGCGGCGTCTCGTGCGCGCCGGCGCCCGTATCTTCGACCGCGAGCCGCAGAACGCCCGGAGCGCGCTCGCCGCGTACCGTTACGACACCGCCGTCACGCAATGGTCCAATACCGTGCTTTACGGCATTCTCGACCAGCGGCTGCAAGATCAAGGGAGGCACTCGGAGTGAACGCAGTTCGTCCGGAACGTCGATAACGACCCGAAGACGCTCTTCGAACCGCGCGCGCTCGATGTCGAGATAGGCCATGACGAGGTCAAGCTCATCGCCTAGGGACGTGGTCTCTTCCGTCGAGCGCAACACGCGGCGCAGTAGCTCGGTCAAATTCAACAACGTCTCGAGTGCTCGTTCGGGCGCGGCCCGGATCAAATGTCCAATCGTCGTCAAAGCATTGAACAGGAAGTGTGGGTTCAGCTGGGCGCGCAGGACTCGAAGCTCGGCCTCCGTCGCCAGCTTTCTCATCTCCTGCTCGCGAAGCTCGTGCTCGTAGCGCTCGTTCACCGTGCGCAATCGATCGATCCGGCGCGCAGCGGCGAGTGCGGCCCACTCAAGCAGGTACGCGTCTTCGGAAACGAGGCGGCGCCCCTCGGAGAGATTGCCGATCGAGATCGTGTAGTGCGGCTCTTCCGCCGTCGGGACGAGGAGCTCCGCACCATCGCGTCCTGCCGATAAACGTACTAGCTCCTCCGTACTCGCCGTAGGCTCGACCGCCACCTCCCAGCTCGCGGAGCCGCCGAGAGTCCTCGAGATCTCGTCGCCGACATGCGTCAAGACTTCCGAAGACGTCTCCGCTATCTCCGCGGATGCCGCAATAGCGGCTCGCAGTCGGCCATAGCCGTCTCTCCCCAAGAACCAGCGATCGACGGATCGCGAGATGGCACGGCCGAGGGAGGGCGACACCAAAGCCGTCGCGATCCAAAGTGCCATCACGACGCCGAGTACGCGCGGATCCGAGAGGTCGGTGCCCAGCGCCGGCACGAGAAGCACGAACGAAGCCATCACGATGGAAACGAGCGTGATGATCTTCAGCGCGCTCTTGAGGAAACGGTCGGCGAGGGCGAAGCGGTACTCCTGATAGAGAATCACGAAGGCCAGCGGCATCGACGCATGGTGTCCGACGAGGTCCAGAAAAAGCGAAGTGTCCGTGTGGTAGGCAATCTCTTGACCGGTGATCGCGAAGACTGCCAGGGCGAACATCCACAACGCCCGCTTCCACGTCGACTGCGTGCCCGTGACGAGCGCGAGCGGAACGATCAGAAACCCGAACGCCGGGCCAAGCCAGTGCGCCGCGAATGGCCACGGCGCATAGCCGTTCACGGCGATGTTCACGAAATGCCCGACGCTCGCAACCGCGCTCGCCGCATAGGCGACGGAGATGAGGGCCTGCGCGGCGGGCCGCAGCTGGTCTCGGAGTACGGAGTGGACGACGACCGCGGGAAGAAACGCCATCGCGGAATAGGTCAGAGCATCGACCGGCTCGGGAAGATCGGGAAAGCCCAGATCGGAGAGCTCGGAGAACAAGCTTCCGAGGTTCCACATCAGGCCCAAGGCACCGGCCGCGAAAGGTAAGCGCGTGGCGTCCGACCATCCGGCGCGCCATACCATCGCGAGCAGCATGCCGTAGATCGCGCATGCGGCGAGGTAGCCCATCACGTGGAGGACGGGCACGAAGTCGGGAAAGCTCAAGACTCAGATAGCCTCATCGAGTGCGTGCACGAGCCGATAGACATCCTCGAAGCCGTTATAGAGGGGGGCCGGTGCGGCGCGGATGACATCGGGCTCACGCCAGTCGCAAACGATCCCTTTGGCGCTTATCGCGTCGAAGACCGTCCGGCCGTCGCGAGCTCGCACGCGCAGGGAAAGCTGCGCGCCGCGCCGCGAAGGGTCCGTGGGCGTCAGAATATCGACCCGACCTTCGAGCTCGTCGCGGACGAGCGTTTCGAAATAGCCGGTCACCTCGAGCGACTTCGTCCGGAGCGCATCCATCCCGACTTCGTCGAACATTTCCAGGGAAGCCAAAACCGGAGCCAGCGAGAGAATGGGTGGATTGCTGAGCTGCCAACCTTCAGCGCCGGGAATCGGTACGAACTCGGGCCCCATCTCGAAGCGCGTCTGTTTGTCGTGCCCCCACCAACCGCTGAATCGGGGGAGGTCCGTTCGCGCAGCGTGCCGCTCATGAATGAACGCACCACCGACGGCGCCGGGACCCGCGTTCATGTACTTGTAGGTACACCACGCGGCACAATCGACGTTCCAGTCGTGGAGAGCGAGCGGCAAGTTGCCGGCCGCGTGGGCGAGGTCGAATCCGACGAACGCTCCCCGATCACGGCCGAGCTCCGCGACCTCCTTCATGCGAAACGCCTCGCCCGAGTAGTAGTTGACGCCGCCAACCCACACGAGCGCTACCGCGTCCCCCTCTCGCTCGAGGATCGCTTCAACGTCCTCGCTATTGTCCGCCTCTATGAGGCTGTCGGCCGGGTCGAGCCCGTGCCAACGGATCTGCGACTCCACGGCGTAGCGATCCGACGGGAACGCGTTTTTCTCGATCAGAATCTTGTGACGCGCCGGCGTTGGCTGGTAGAAGCTCACCATCAACAGGTGGACGTTCACGGTGAGCGTGTTCATGTGGACGACTTCGAGCGGAGTCGCACCGACGACACGCGCGGCCTTGTCGGCGAGCAGCTCATGGTAGGGCGCCCACGGGCGCCGGGCGCCGCGATGGCCGGACACCGCGAGTCGCTGCCAGTCCTCCAGCTCTTCTACGACTTTCCCCGCCACGCTTCGAGGTTGAAGCCCGAGCGAGTGCCCGCAGAGGTAGACCGTATCCGGCGGAAAGTGGAACCGGCCCCGGTAGTCTGCCAGCGGGTCCACCCGGTCGAGCGCTTTTGCCGACTCGAGAGTGTTTTTCACGCGAACGCCTCCTTCGAAAGCCCTAGCCACGAGAGCGCGGAGCCGTGAAGGAGGCTCGCGCGCTCCTTATCGGCCAACAACGCGCTTTGGATGAGCTCCCCGGGCGCAAGCTCGCCGAGCGGAAACGGATAATCCGTCCCGAGAGCGATGTGGTCCGCTCCCATGAGCTCGATGGCATGGCGCAACAGGTTCTCGTCATGCACGAGAGAGTCGACAAAGAAGCGACCCAGATAATCCTTCGGGGGCACGTCGTTTACGACCGCACAAAGATCCGGACGGACGTCGAAGCCGTGGGCGATCCGGCCGAGCGTCGCCAAGAACGAGCCCCCGCCATGAGCGAACAAAACTCTTAGCTTCGGCAGTCGCTCGAGCACTCCGCCGAAGATCATCGAGCAAACCGCGATGGTCGTCTCCGCCGGCATCCCGACCAACCACGGGAGCCAGTATCGAGACATCCGCTCACCGCCGAGCATCTCCCATGGGTGGACGAACACCGCGGCACCGAGCTCAGCGGCCGCTTCGAAGACGGGAAACAAGCTCGGGTCATCAAGGTTTTTACCGTTCACGTTCGAGCCGATCTGAACGCCAGGCATCCCGAGATCACGCACGACGCGCTCGAGCTCGCGGACCGCGAGGTCGGCGTCCTGCATCGGAAGCGTGCCCAGGCCGATGAACCGCCTAGGATGGTCGCGAACGAGATCCGCGATGTGATCATTCAACAAGCGCGACAGGTCGTGGCCATCCTTCGCCTTCGCCCAGTAGCTGAACATCACGGGGACGGTGGACAGCACCTGCACGTCGACACCGTGACCCTCACACTCGGAAAGACGTAAATCCGCATCCCAGTAGTTGGGCGTCACCTTGCGGAAAAGCGCCCCGTCTCGCAGCATGTGCGCGCAGCCGGAGCCGTCGTGCTCGAGCTGCACGAAACCGCCATATCCGTACCGTTCGTTCAGATCCGGCCAGTCTCGCGGAAGTACGTGCGTGTGAACGTCGATCTTGAGCACGGGTCAGGCACCCGGGGCGGGCATGACGCTCGCGCACGCGCCGCAGGTTCTGTGCGCTTCGCTCGCGAAGAAGCGATCGAAGACGGGCGGAAAATCCGTCTCGACATTCTGCAAGTGGAAGGTCTCCTCGTAGAGAAGATGGTTACAGGCGTCGCAATACCACTGAAGGCCATCGAGCTCGTGCTCCGCGCGCTGCCTCTCGATAACGAGGCCGACGGTATTCTCGAAGCGCTGAGGCGAGTGCGGCACTTTCGGCGGCAGGAGAAAAATCTCCCCTTCCGCTATCGGCACGTCGACGGGCTTTCCGTCCTGCTGTGTTCTCAGGACCATGTCTCCTTCGAGCTGATAGAAAAACTCTTCGCCTTCGTCGATGTGGTAGTCCTTCCTCTGGTTGGGCCCGCCGATGACCATCACGATGAACTCGGCGTTCGGGAATACCAGCTTGTTCCCGACCGGAGGTTTGAGCAGGTGGCGATTCTCATCGATCCATTTCCTGAAGTTGAAGGCACTCAGCTTGCTCATGTCGTGTCCCCTTAGTCCAAATTCGCGATGCACTCGAGCTCGATCGCGATCGGCGTCGGTAGCCGGTTGACCTCGACCGTCGTCCGGCATGGCGCCACATGTGAGAAGACTTCTGTGTAGACGCGATTGTAGGTTTCGAAGTCGTGCTCGATATCGGTGAGAAATACGGCCACGTCGACGAGCTTGTCGAAGCGCGAGCCCGCGTCCTCGAGCACGGTGCGCAGGTTGTCGAAGACCTGTCGGCACTGGGCCTCGATCGCTTCCGGGATCGCGTCCGTTCCGCGGCGCCTAGGCCCGATGCCGGAGAGAAACAGTAAGTTTCCGACGCTTCTGGCGTGAGGATAAGCCCCCACGGGCTCCGGAGCCCGCTCGGAGTCCAGAGTCTTCTTATCACTCATATTTGATGCACACATTCTTGGCCTCGGTTAAGAAACGAAGCCCTTCGAAACCGCCTTCCCTCCCGACAAATCGAAGACACCAGGTAGGCCGTCATCTAAGTTCCCACTCGAAGCGGCGCGACCAGGCCCCGCAAAGTAGCGATCACGGACAGCGCCGTGATCTTGCCGGTACCGGGATTCTCTTCGCTCGGGACGTTCTCGATGGACATCGAGAAACGAGCGCTATCCGCCTCGACCCTTACCGTATGGGTATTCCGGTCGGCGCCCGGGTCCGCCCAGACTTCGAGCATCGTGCGCTTCGGGCCCACTCCGGCGAGCCCGACCGCAGCCGCGACGTTCACGTTGGCGGGAAAACCTTTGGCGCCTTGAAGGGCACTACCCTCGAACACTTTCATCGGCGCATCCAACCCTTCGATATCGATCCCGTTCGCCTCCAGGTACGGCGCACCCCGGAGGGAGCGCGGAGGCTTGCGCGTCACCATGGTCACGCTCTCGATCACGCCTTCCGCTGCGGCGCGGACGGCGTCGAGACCCAGGATGGCTCCTGTTGCCAGCACGATCTGCCCGTCTCCTTCGCGTGCGCGGTCGATGAGATCCGATGATTCGAGAACGGCTGCGCCGCTCACGGTAACCAAGAGTCGGCCCTTCGCTAGCGCCGGCACCGCGATCTCGCGGAACGCCTTTTTCGGCGCGCACTCGACGACGACGTCGCAGCGGTCGCAGAGCGCTTCGGCCGAAACGACCGCCACGCTTCGTCCGAAACTCGAAAGCGTGCGGCGGGCTTTCTCGTCGTCTCGGCTCGCAACAGCTTCGAGCGAGAGCCCCTCGATCCCGTCATCGAGCGCGCGCGCCACGGCGGTGCCGATCGTGCCGAGCCCGAAGATGCCGACCTTGCGGATGCTCATGTGTATCCCGCGCTGTTGCTGAGAGGAGCCGCGGCGACGCCTTTGATGCCTGTCGCCTGAAGAAAGCTCAAAACGCTGTCGTTGAACTCCGTCGGTCTCTCGAAATAGGGAGAGTGGCCGGCATCCGAGATCTCGACCACGAACGCTCCGGCAACGCGCGCGGCCAATTCGTGGACGAGTGGGGGCGGCACGAGAGGATCTTCCTGACCGACGACGAACAGGATCGGCACTCCTACTGCCGCTAGAGCTTCGGGCGTCAGCAACGGCTCCCAAGAGCCGCCCAACGTCTTGCGGTTCGTCTGGTTGAAGCTCGCGAGCGCCTGATAGAGGTGCGCCTTGTCTGGCTCGTGCTCGCGAACGGTTCTACCCAGGACGCGCTCGAGCTGAGACAGCGAGTCGGCCTCTGCACGCGCACGATCGAAAAGCTTCCGGGCTTCGTCGGGAAGAGCAATCCCGAACACCCCATCAGAGAGAACGAGCGCACTCACTCGCTCCGGGTAGCGCGCGGCGAAACCCACGGCGGTGCCGACACCCATTGACTGGCCGACGAGGCACGCCTGGTCGATCTCGAGCGTGTCGAGGAGTGTCTTCAAGTCGTCAACGAAACCGGAACGGCCGAGCCCTTCATCGTCGCGCAAGCGCCCGAAGCCTCGATGATCGAACGTCACGACGCGGTAGGACTTCGAGAGGACCGGCACCTGCTGGAACCAGCTCGCGTGGTTGCCGGCGACACCATGCGCGAGCACGATCGCCGGGCCTTCGCCGAAAGATTCGTAGGCGATCACGACTACTCCTCGGTCTTCTTCACGAAGGTGTCCGTCCCGACCCAGCCGCGCTCTGAAACGTCGACGGTGACGCCGTTCGGCCCGCGATATTTGTACTCGGCGTTGTCCTTGTGCGGGCTCGCGCCGAGTCCTTGAGCGATGTTGATGTCATGCCGCGGATCGAAACCACCGGACGCAAACTTCCCCGCCGTCTGCTCAAGATCATCGACTTGGAAACCTAGATGGTGCAATCCCTCATATTCGAGTCCGTACTCCGTTCCGGCAGCGGGCGCGTTCTTGAACTTCAAGAGCGCGATGTTCATGTTGCCGTCGGTGACGTAGTAGCCGGTTGCGTTGCGGCTGTTGATCTCGCCCGCTATCTTCCAATCAAGCACGTCGGTAAAGAACTTCACTGCGCTGTCGGGATCACGCGACGCGATACCGACATGTTTTAGCTTTGCCATCGTTTCGTTTCCTTTTCGTCTATGAAATCAAGCGACGTTCGCTACACAACACCCATCAGCTCGCCGAGGCGCACCACGTAGCGTCCGAAGTCTCCGGACGCACGAGTCTCCCGCGGCGTTCTTGGCCGCGGCAGGTCAATCGACACGTCCTCGAGCAGCCGTCCAGGCCTACCCGACATCACCAGCACCCTGTCGGATAGAAGTACCGCCTCCGGAATGCTATGTGTCACGAGCACGACCGTTTTCCTCTCCGCTTGCCAGATCCGCAAGAGCTCTACGTTCAGCTTGTCGCGCGTCAATGCGTCGAGGGCGCCGAACGGCTCGTCCAGCAACAGCACGTTGGGGTTGCGGACGAGAGCCTGGCCAATCGCGACCCGTTGCTTCATGCCGCCGGAGAGCTCGTGGGGATGGCGCGCCTCGAATCCGGTCAAGCCCAACGTCTCGACGAGCGCGCTCAGGCGGTCACCCGGCGTTTTCCGGCCGTGAATCTCCGCGCCGAGCTTCAAGTTCGCTTCCACTGTCCTCCAAGGAAGAAGGTTGGCCGTCTGAAACACGACCCCGACGTCGTCCATCGGACCGCTCACATCCTCGCCACCAAGGGAGAGGCGCTCACCTTCGAAGGGCATGAGCCCCGCGATCAGCCGTAGCAACGTGCTCTTGCCGCATCCGGACGGTCCCAGGATGGAGACGAATTCTCGCTCGCCTACCTCGAAGCTCACGCGGTCCAACGCTTTGACCCCGGAGGGGCCGCCGAAGACTTTCGAGACGTCGACGAGCTCGATGGCGACCGCCCGCGTCTCGGGCGCGAACGTGGTCGGGCTTACTGAGCGCGCCACCATACGAGCCTTCCGAAAGCCGCAACGACCGCGAATAGGAGAAGCGACATCGCCGTTACCGCCCCGAGAGCGGCGAAGGTCAACGAGCCGCGAGACGAGCTGGTCGCAAGAAGAATCAGATTGCCAAGACCCTCGTTCGATCCGACGAACTCCCCCACGACCGCACCGATGACCGCGAGAGGCATGGCGACCTTGCACCCGTCAACGAAGCTCGGAAGCGCGGACGGAACCCGGAGCTTCCAAAACGTCACCCACGGCGTCGCTCGGAGCGCGCGGAAATGCTCCTCTAGGTGCTGGGGTGTGCTACCGAGGCCGCCCAGCGTTGCGATCACGATCGGGAAGAACGCGAACAGAAAGGACATGATGACTTTCGACGAGAGGCCGTAGCCGAACCAAACCACGATCAGCGGAGCGAGCCCCACCTTCGGAATACTCTGGAGCCCGATGAGGAGCGGATAGATCGTCCGTCGCGCCACGGGGATGAAGAAAACGCTCGCGGCCATCACCACGCCGCTCACGGCTGCGACGAGGAAGCCGAGAACGACTTCATTCAACGTGATCCAGAAATGCTGCCACAAGAGCGCACGGGAGCTCACGAGCTCTCCGACGACCGCGCTCAACGGAGGGAGCAAATAGGAACGAATCTCGAACACGTGGACCGACGCCTCCCAAACCACGCCCAAGAGTGCAAAGAACACGACCCCCTGGAGGATGTTCGCGACGGTTCCGGACTTCACGGGCTAGCCGTTCTTCTTTTGAAAATAGGCAGGTGGGTCCACCGCGAACTTCTCGAAACGCCACTGGTCGAACGTCTCGACGCCGTCCTTCCACACTTTGGCTTCGTAGGGGTGCTCCTCGGTGATCTCGAGCATGTCGCAATAGAACTCGACGTTGTTGCCGTCGGGATCCTTGAACACGAGAAAGCAGTTCTCCCCGGGACCATGCTTGCCGGGACCGCGATCGATGGTCACGTCGTGGGCCCTCAAGTGATCGACCACTTTCTCCATTTCCTCGAAGCTGTCGATTCGATAAGAAAAATGCTCGAGACCTGGCCCACCCTCCGTGTCTTGGTCCGAAGCGCCCGGAGGCAGCTGGGCGAGCGCCAAGTCGTGATGGTCGGTGCCTGATCTCAAGAAGACCATGCGATCCTCGATCCAATCCGAGATCTGAAGACCGACGATCTCGGTATAGAACTCTGCGGACTTCTTTATGTCCCGTACTTTGAGCACGAGATGTCCCAGTTTTCGGGGTGATGGCTTGAACATGATTCCCCTCCGATCGACGGTCGCTACTTCAGGAACGAGGTGGTGTAGAGCTCTTGGGCTTCCACGGGTGTCTCGAGCTCGTAGGACTCCGCGACGAGTGCCAACGTGCGCTCCACTTTGTCTCCCGCGAGCGACCCCAACGTCGTCGCCCCATCGGCACCGACGAGTAACGCGGACAGCTCATCGATCTGCTGCCGGGTGACGTCCAGATCCAGTACCGGATACTGGTCGACGACGATACGGGCGGCCTCATCAGGATTCTCGAGCGCGAATGCGTAGCCGGCATAGGTCGCGTCGAGAAAGCTGCGAACGACTTCCGGCTCGTCACGGACGAGAGCTTCAGAGGCGACGAGCCCGCTCCCATAGATATCCATACCAAAAGCCGCATATTCCAGCCATCCGATCTCGACGCCGGCTTCTTCCGCCCGTTTCTCGAACAGTGGGATGCTGTTGGCGCGCCAACATTCGCCCGCATCGATTTGCCCTTCGATCAGAGACGCGACGACCACGGCCGGGTCGAGCTGCATCAACGTCACGTCGTCGCCATCGACTTCGTTCGCCGCGAGCCACGCGGGGAGAAGCACTTGCATGGGTGAGCTCCGACCGCCCCCCACTTTGAGACCCACGAGGTCGGCGGGCGTCTCGATCTCGTGACGGCCTTTCACGTAGCAGAGCGCCGCAGGCCAGGTCTGGTTGAGAGCCCCCACCATCACGGCCTGCCCTCCGTGAGAGCGATTCAGGGTGACGGCGAGAGGGTCGCCGTAGCCAAAGTCGAACATCCCTTGATCGATCTCGTTGACCGTCCGGATGCCACCGAACCCGCGGACGGCGTCGACTTCGAGGCCGGCGTCGCGGTAGAGCCCTTGCTCGATGGCGACGAGCACGCCGCTCATACTCCCTTGGGGGAGCCACGCCATGTTGAAGCTGACTTTTCGGAGCCCGCCGTCCGCCGTCGTCTCCGTTCCCCCGGAGCTGCAGCCGTAGGCAAGGGCGATCGCGGCAAGCGGGATCCACCGAACCATCAAGCGGCTCCGTCTTCTGCTTCCACCGGATTGGTCAAAGCTCCGATGTTCTCGATCCATGCGGTCATGACGTCTCCCGGTTTCAAGAAAATGCCTCTCCCCATCCCGACGCCGGTGGGCGTGCCGGTCGCGATGATATCGCCGGGCTCGAGAGTCGCGAGCGATGACAAGTAAGCGATCTGCTCACGGACATCGAAGATCATCTCGGCCGTGCTCGCGTCTTGCATCGTCTCCTCATTGACGTCGAGACGTAGCCTAAGCCGCTGCGGATCATCGATCGCTGCCGCCGGGACGATCCACGGCCCCATCGGCAAGAACGTGTCGAAGTTCTTGCCTTGAAACCAATCGAACTTGAACGGATAGTCCGACCTCCGAGTGAGGTCCCGCGCGGAGATGTCGTTGACGACCGTATAGCCCGCCACGTGTTCGAGCGCATGATCCGCGGAAATGCGGCGACCTCTTCTTCCGATCACGACGGCGAGCTCGACCTCCCAGTCGACTTTGCTCGACTCATGAGGGATCCGGACGACGTCGCCGGGACCGATGACGGTCGAGCTCACTTTCGTGAACATGTACGGCGCGCTGTCCTTCTTCGCCTCGAGAACGGTCCCCATTTCCTCGGCATGTTCTACGTAATTCGATGCCGCCGCGAAGATCCGTACCGGGCGGGTCGGCGATGACAGTTTCTGGTCCGCGAGCGGAGCTTCGACCTGACTTGCCCAGTCATCGATGAGACCCGAAGCCTCGTCCCATCGCGCGACGATGGCATCGAGGGACTCGTGCGCCCAGGACGGCGCACTCGTCGGGAGCGCGTGGACCTTGCCGTCCACGACCAGGGCCGGCCGTCGGCCGGCGGCATCGGAGATGCTCGCGAGGGCGACGTTCATGAGCGCGGCGGCCACGGCGTGTCGGGCGGGGTGAAGTCCGGCTCGCCGAGCACGGGCGTCGACAACGCATAGAAACCGTGATTCGTGAACAGCCAGATGAGGTTGCGATCGTACTCGACGTAGATCGCGTGGGCGAGATTGCCACGGGCGTACTCGACGACGTCTTCGCTGAAGCGTGGCACGAAATAGGCCACGATCTTGGCATCCGCCGGATCGTTGACGTCGAAGATCTGAACGCCGGCGTTGTAGAACGCATAGGGCACGATTCCGTCTCGCGGTGTGCCGGGCTGGGTGTAGTAGCCCGTCCGTTTGGGACCAAAGCTTCCACGTCTCTGGCAGAAATCCGTGAACGGAGCATCCGCAGGCGGGATCGGCCGCGGGAGCGTCCCGACGATCTTCGGACTCGACGGGTCCTTTACATCGATCGCATAGACATCTTTATAGGGCTCGTAGCAGCTCTCCGCGAGCGGATAGCCGCTGTAATAGATGATGCCCGTCTTGTCGACTTGGGAGACGTCGATATTGTCCCCTTCCGTCCCGGCGACATTCGGCGGAAAATCGAGGTGCCCGACGGCTTTCATGTTGCCCGGGTCGGAGATGTCGACCACATAGAGTCCGAGGCCGGCCATCGCAGCATAGCCGTACTTCCCGCCTTCCTCGACAGGGGTCGGGATGAACAACGACATCCGCGCTCCGAACCAGGACGTCCGGTTACCACATCTCGGATTCGCGACATAAGCCGCTTGATCACCGATCCTTTGACCAGGTGCCGCGAACTGGTCGAGAAATTTGGGCTTGGCGGGCTCGGACATATCCCAAGCCTGATAGCCCGAAGAATAGAGGTCCGTCGGATATTCGGTCAGCGCGAAGCTCGCGTCGGGCGCGGTGGCGACGAACATGTACTTGCCGCCGAAATAGGTCGGGACGTCACGCACGCCCGAGCCCCCTTGTTCACCGACCGGCGCGTTCGGATGCATGACGTCCGTCGTCGTCTCGGAAAGGAGTGTCCAGTCCGACGGCAGCGGCCCATCCATCTGGTAGACCTTGAACCCCTTCAAATGGTCGGCACTTCGATGCGCGGCAACTTTATCGGGCTCCGTGCGTTTGTCGTTGATCACGCCGAAGCGCCGGATCTCGAACGACTGCACCATGATCATCTTGCCGAGCTCGGCGTTCCACATGATGGACGCGGCGCCGAACATGTCCCCCGGCTCGTAGGGGTTGACGCTCTCTCCCGCGCCGCCCGGCCCCCACGGGTTTCCCTTCTCGTAGATCTTCTTGACGTCTTTGGGGTCGGTAATGTCGAAGATACCGAGGTCCTGACGCACGTACTGATACAGATAGCGGCGGCCGTCGAAGTCGACGATGTTCTGCCACGTGTGGAAGGGCTCGACCACCCAAGGGTAGTAGGCCTCAACTGTCATGTTCGAGGCGTAGTCGTTGGTATCCCAGTAGTCGAGCTCGCCCGGAAAGCTCATCGTCTCGTGCTGGTGCGGCGTCGCGACCGGATGGCGAAACCGACCCGTCGTTTCGTCCATACCCCAATCACCCGGATCCGGGTCTTCCGGCACATCCGCCTCACACAGAGCGTCGCTAAACAATATGAACGGGTCGGAGACCGCAACCGCCTTTTTTTCCTCACCGGTGCTCGCACTCGCGAAGACGAGCGCAAACATCCAGATCACCCTACGCATGAGATTCCTCCGTCAGAAGAAGAGAGGCCAGATTCCGGTCAGCAAGATAACGACGATGGCAACCGGGGCCACATAGCGGATCGACCAACTCCAAAGCTTCGCGAGCGGAAAACGGGCGCCCTCGGAGGTCAGCTCTTCGAGCGCCTTATCGACGCCCCACACCCAACCGACGAAGATCGAGGTCAAGAGCCCACCGATCGGTAGCGCGAAGTTGTTCCACACCGTGGCAGTGAATTGAAGATAGTCACCACCCCAGGCACGCGAGGTGAAATTGGTCAGAAAGTCGACGGCGCCGCCCGCGAGCGCACATGGGATGGAGAGGACGAACGCCGAGCCGGCAATGACGCCGACCGCTTTTTGTCGCGACCACCGAAACTGATCGATGCAATGAGATACGGGAATCTCGAGAAGAGAGATCGCGGACGTCAACGCCGCGAGCGCCAGCAACACGAAGAACGCCGCGCCAAAGAAAGCGCCCGCGGGTAGCGTCGCGAAGAGCTGCGGCAACGTGATGAACAGCAAGCCCGGACCCGAAGCACTCGGGTCGAACCCGGCGAGCGTGAACCCGACCGGAAAGACGAGGAGTCCCGCCGCGAGTGCTATCGACGTATCCAAAAGCACGACCCAAATCGCGGAGCGGCCGATACTCTCTTTGCGGCTCAAGTAGCTCCCATAGGTCAACATGCAGCCGTTTCCGAGGCTCAACGAGAAGAAGGCCTGTCCAAGCGCGGCGTTGAATACACCGGGGTCGAGCGCTTTTTCGAAGTCAGGTTTGAAGTAGTACGCGAGCCCCTCGGACGCGCCCGGTAGGGTCAGCGCTCGCACACACAAAAGCCCGAGAAGTCCGATCAAAATCGGCATTAGAACCTTGGTGACGCGTTCGATCCCTCCCTGCACACCACCAACGTTCGCGGCGGCAGCGAATCCGATGAAAACAAAGGTCAGCCCGATATTGAGAGAGCCGTTTCCGATGAGCGCCATGAACCGGTCGCCCATGTCGCCGTCGAGGCCGGAGGTCGCCGCCATTCCGACATAGGCCAACGTCCACCCACCGATGACGCTGTAAAAGGAGACGATCCCGACTCCGGAGACGACGCCAAGCGCGCCGACGAGCCACCACTTGGAGCCCGGACGGAACCGCTCGAACGCGCCGACCGGCGACAGCCCCGCGCTACGCCCGAAGGCGAGCTCCGCGATCAGGATGGGCGCGCATATCAAGAAGATGCACGCGAGGTAGATCAGCACGAAAGCCGCGCCTCCGCCCTGCCCTACCCGGGTCGGAAAACCCCAGATGTTGCCGAGACCGATCGCCGATCCGGCGGCGGCCATGATGAAGGCTAACCTAGAGCCCCAAGACCCGCGCTCCGACATGGGTTACGGCTGCTCCCGGCGCACGCGTGATAGCTCTTCGTAATTCTCGCGGCACAAAGCCTCGAGATTCTCGGCCAGGATCTCCGACACTTTCTTCAAGCTCCCGCCGTTCTCGCGCGCGTCTTCCGCGTCGACGAGACGTTGCTTACCAAAAGTATCCACCCGCACTTCGAGAAAGTGGCGCTCTTGTGACCACGTCTCCGTCACCCAGTTCTTGCCATTGCCGGACACGTTCACCCGGGAAACGAGCTTGTGGCGCATCTGCTCGTCGACGGAGTGCCGGACGATGTTCACGAGGATCTCCGCTTTGTCAGGAGTCTTCGCGACGATGAACCACTTCTTCTGGTCCTTGATCTTCTTTTCGAGCTCTTTTCTCACTTTGTCCGACTTGTATTTCGTGTCTTCGGTGTCCTCGAGCTCCGAGGCGACGTAGACGCTGAAACGCTCGTCGGGGCGATCGGGACCGTCAGTCTGTGCGCTATGAGCGGCGGCTGCACCTAGTACGAGAACGCCCAATGTACGCGCGATCGCGTTCAGCCGAATCTGCATGCTGCACCTCCTTTGGAGTAGACGATAGATAGTATCGCCGATCTCGGCAACGCGTTTCCTACGAATGGCCGGTAACGGCCCACGAATGGCGGTTCTTTCCGCACCACGCACCACCTACGACCGCCGCACGCGACTCGAAGCTGTCGAAACGCGCCCGCCCATTCACCCGCTCGATACGACCGCCCACCGGGCGACGCCGACAACTCGTTAGAAATGAACCACTTACGCGAAACAAACAAACGAGTCTCAGCGTCTAGTGCGGAGAAGGAGGAGAAAACGACATGAATCGAAGTGCGAAGCTCCTGACATCTCTGTTAACCCTCGCATTGTGCGCGCCTCCGGTTTCCGGAGCCATGGAATCACCGACGCCGCCGCAAGTCATCGCTCGCGACGTCGATGGAAACGTCAGCGTCCGCGCGACGCGCATTCGAGAACCCATCGTTCTCGACGGCCGCCTCGACGATCCCTACTACACCGAGATTCCCGCCATGGACGGATTCATCCAACAAGAGCCCATCGAAGGCGAGCCGGCTACGGAGAAAACGGCGGCGTGGATCTTCTTCGACGACGAGACTCTCTATGTCAGCGCAAGGATGTGGGACAGCGCACCGGAACGTATCGTCGCCAACGAGATGCGGCGCGATCATTTCAACATCTCTCGAGGAGCGAGCTTCGCCGTGGCTCTCGATACGTTCTACGACCGGCGCAACGGCTTCTACTTCGAGACCAACCCGCTCGGCGCCATACGCGACGGGTTGATCACCAACGAGGCGGACTTGAACAGTGATTGGAACACCGTCTGGGACGCGAAAACGGCCCGCCTGCCGGACGGCTGGTCGGTCGAGATCGCAATCCCGTTCCGCTCGCTACGGTTTCCGCAAGGAACGTCGCCTGTCTGGGGCGTCCAGCTCCAACGATCGGTGACCTGGAAGAACGAGGACAGCTTTTTGACGCGAGTCCCTGCCGCGTGGAGCTGGCGCGGTATCCGCAAGCTCTCGTCCGCGGCAACGCTGGTTGGACTCGAGACACCCAGCGGATCGAAGAATATCGAGATCAAGCCCTACGGCATCACCGGAATGTCCACCGACCGTAATGCGTCGCCAGTGGTCGAGAACGATTACACGGGCGACGTCGGCTTCGACGCTAAATACGGTGTCACCAATAGCATGACCGCCGACTTCACGTTCAACACGGACTTCGCGCAGGTCGAGGCGGACGAGGAGCAAGTGAACTTGACGAGGTTCAGCCTCTTCTTCCCCGAGAAGCGAGATTTCTTTCTCGAGGGCCAAGGGATCTTCGGGTTCGGCGGCGCGACCGGAGGTTTTCAGTGGGGCTCCGACAGCTACACCCCCATCATGTTCTTCAGTCGCCGAGTCGGTCTCGTAGGAGGCGACCAAACGCCCATCCGCGCCGGTGGCCGGCTGACGGGGCGCGCCGGCAAGTACACTCTCGGCTTTCTCAACATTCAAACCGGCCAAGAGGAGAACGTCGCCACCGCGACGAATTTCTCGGTGGTACGCCTTCGCCGCGACATCTTCGAGCGCAGCAACATCGGCATGATGTTCACGAACCGCTCGGTCGCGCTCGACGGCGTCGGCTCGAACCAGCTCGTGGGCATGGACGCGAACTTTGCCTTCTTCGAGAACCTCGCCGTCAACACGTACTATGCCGAAAGCCACACTCCAGGCTTCGAGAGTGATAATCGGAGCTATCTCGCCAAAGTCGAGAACAACGGCGACCGTTTCGGCGCCGAGGTCCAGCACCTGATGGTCGGCGGAGACTTCAACCCCGAGGTGGGCTTCGTACGACGCGACGATTTTCGACGAAACTTCGGGCGCGCCTATTTCAGCCCACGTCCCGGCTCGATCGACTCGATACGCAAGCTGCACTTCGGCGTCGAAGCCGACTTCTTCCATAGCCTCGACGGAGTGCTCGAGACGAGAGCGCTCGGAGCCGAGTTTCGCACCGAGATCGCCACCGGCGATGAAGCGGGCATCGAGTATGTCAACTCGTTCGAATTTCTGGACTATCCGTTCGAGATCGTCGACGGCGTCGTGATTCCCGTGGGAGGCTACGACTTTCAAACCGTGGAGGCGTCGTACGAGCTCGGCACGCAGCGGCGAGTCTCGGGGCGATTATCGCTCGCTACCGGAGGCTTCTTCGGTGGAGACCGGACCGAAGCGAGCTATTGGGGCCGCGCCGAGGTCACACCTCAGCTCTCCGTCGAGCCCTCCGTCTCGGTCAACTGGATCGATCTGCCGCAGGGGCGCTTCGTCACCGAGCTCTTGCGCGCGCGCGTCAACTACACAGTGTCACCACGGATGTTCGTCAGCGGCCTGTTGCAATACAACTCCGACGCGGGTTCTTTCGGGATCAACGCCAGGCTGCGGTGGGAGTTCGAGCCCGGGAGTGATTTCTTCGTCGTTTACAGCGACGGCCGCGACACCCGCTTCGGCGGATTCACCAACGTCACCAATCGCGGTCTCGTCATCAAGTTCACCAAGCTGATGAGATTCTAAATAGGAGGCACAGTCATGACCCATCGATTCTTGCTCATCTTGACCCTTCTCGCGGGCAACGTGCTCGCCCAGGCGCCGGCGACGTCCCCGGACACACCGTTCACGCTCGCGACGTTCGAGTCCGGAGGGACGGTCCGCGTCGGCCTCGTTCTCGACGACACCATCCTGGACGTTCACGGCGCAAACCAAGCGCTCACGGCGGCCGCAGGTCTTGCTCCGGTCGATATCCCCAACGAGATGCGGGCTCTCATCGAGTCCTATGATCGGACGAAGTCGCGCCTCTACCAGATCGCGAACTATTACGCGGCTAGGAGCGTCGATGGTGAGACGTTCGCCTTCGCGCTCGACGACGTCGCGCTGCAGGCGCCCATCAAGTATCCCTACAACATGCTCGCCGCTGCGGCGAACTACCAAGACCACTCGGCCGAGATGTCGAGGCGCTACGGAAACCCTGCGCCCAAGCCGGTCGACCCCGACAGGGTCTCGCCTACCTTCTTCGCGAAGTCTCCTCGTTCGTGCATCATCGATCCCGGCGCCGCCTTCCCCATGCCGCAGGTGAAGGGAAAGGCGTTCGATTGGGAGAACGAGCTAGCGCTCGTCATCGGCAAGCGTGCTTCCAACTTGACCCTCGAAAATGCCAAGGACCACGTCTTCGGCTACAGCATCGTTTTCGACGTCAGCACGCGTGACGCCGGTGACGAAGACGAGGACGAAGAAGAGGGCGGCTTCAGCTTCGGCGTGAACTGGTTCGAGGCCAAGAGCAGGGACAATGCCGCTCCGTTCGGTCCGGTCATCGTACCGAGGGAGTTCGTTTCCGATTCCGCCAATCTACGCATGACGACGAAAATCAACGGCGTGTTGAAGCAGGACGGCAACACCAAGGACATGATCCACAACGAGGAACGCCTGCTCCGGCATGTCACGTCGATTCTTACTCTCTATCCCGGCGACGTCGTTCTAACCGGAACCCCAGCGGGCGTAGGCTCCGCCAGGCAACCACCCGAGTTCTTGCAGCCGGGCGATGTTGTCGAGATGTGGATCGAGGGCATCGGAACTCTCGTCACGCCGATTGAGAAGTCGAAAGACCCATCCAACGAGTAAGGAGGAGATCATGTTGACACGCCGTGCAATGTTGAGAGCCGCCGTCGGCGCGAGAGGACGGGAAGGCTTCGAGCAACAACGACCACGCGAGCGTAAGGGCGGCGGGCGCCAAGGCGGAAATTCCGGCTTTGGCCGTCCCCAGCCGGGAGACGTCATCATCAGCGGCAACGAGAACCCGCTGGGCCCCGGCCCGGGCGCACTCGACGCTCTTTTGGGCCGGCTCGACGAATCGGGTCGCTATCCGATGAACAGCACCGTCACCGACGCGGACGTTACCAAGGCCCTCGCAGATCGGTTCGGCGCCCGTCCGGAGAACATCGTGCTCGGAGCGGGATCCGGAGAGATCCTCCGGAGCACGGTGAGAGCGTACACGTCGGACCAACGCCATCTCGTCACCGCGTCACCCTCGTACAACTCGCCGGTGGCCACTGCGCGCAACATCGGCACCGAAATCAAGGCGGTTCCCGTCGATGAGCGACTCGGACTCGATCTGAAGGCGATGACGTCCGCCGCTCGCGAGTCCGGGGTCGTATTCTTCTGCAACCCCAACAACCCGACGGCCACCGTGCACGGCAAGGCCGCGGTAACCGGTTTCATCGACGAGGTACACAAGGGCTCCGCCGACACGGTCGTCCTCGTCGACGAGGCCTACCACGACTACGTGACCGACCCGAGCTACGAGAGCGCGATTTCGCTCGCACTCGAGCGCGAGAACGTGATCGTGTCTCGCACCTTCTCCAAAGCTTATGGCATGGCGGGCCTCAGGCTCGGTTACGCGATCGGAAGTGAAAATACCCTCGAACGTCTACGCGGATTCAAGCTCACGTTCAACACAAACGTCTTGGTGATGGCCGCCGCGATAGCCTCGCTCGCGGACGAAGACTACATCCCGAACGAGCGCGAGCGGAACCGCGAAGCGCGCGAATACACGCTGAACTTCTTCGAACAGGCGAACGTTCCGGCGAGCGAATCGCAGACGAATTTCATCTTCATCGAGCTAGGTTATCCGGCCGAGAAATTTCGAACCGCCTGTGCGGACCAAGGTGTCCACGTCGGCAGAGATTTCCCTCCACTCGAGAAAACGCATTGCCGGATCTCGATCGGCACCATGGCGGAAATGAAGAAGGCGACAGAAGTATTTTCCAAGGTCTTGAAGGAGGTTGTGTGATGCTCCCGGTTTCACGTCGTGATTTCGTTCGTGGCGTAGGCGCCACTGCCGCATTCATCGCTGCTCGCGGGCACGAGGCTCTCGCGTTCGGAGCAGCCCCTGTCGACGCAGGCGAGATCCTTCTGGGCAGCAACGAGAACCCGCTTGGCCCCGGACGTGCCGTGCTGGGCGCCATCAGGGGTGCACTGGGTGAGACCGGCGCTCGGGCGGGCCGCTACCCGTTCGGGCAGTTCTTCGGCATCCGCGGGGTGATTGCCAGACACCACGGCGTCGAGTCCGACAACGTCTTCGTAGGCGGCGGGTCGACCCAAGTCCTTCGAAACGTGACGGAGCTGTTCACCGACAAGGACCACCCGCTGGTCACCGCGGTTCCGAGCTACGAGGAGCCCGCACGCTACGCGCGATTCCTCGGAACGCCGGTCACGGAAGTGCCGGTTGACAGCGATCTCGCTGTTCCCTTGGAAGGCCTGGAAGCCGCCGCGCAAGGCGCCGGGCTCGTGTATTTCTGCAATCCGAACAACCCCACCGGCACGGCACACGCCGCGGGCAAGGCCAACGATTTCGTGAAGACGGTGTCCGCCTCCGCCACGATGCTCGTCGACGAGGCGTACCAGGACTACGTCGAGGACGCCGTCCGCGGTACGTCCGTTCTGTTCGCGGCGCAAACGCCCGGCGTCATCGTCACCCGCACGTTCTCGAAGGCGTTTGGGATGGCGGGCCTGCGCATCGGATATGCGATAGGCCACCCGGACACCATCAAGAAGCTCCAGGACTGGAACGGCTTCGAGCTGTTCACGAATTTCGTCGCCATGACCGGAGCGACGGCAGCACTGGGACAAGACGAGTCAGTACTCGCGGCCGAGCGGGCTCGCAACAAGGCCGTGAGAGAGTTCACCCGAAGCTTCTTTCACGACGCGGGCTTCGAAGATACAGCGTCCCAGACGAATTTCTTGTTCGTAAACGTGAAGAGGCCGATTCAAGAGTTCGCCGCGGCTTGCAAACAGGACGGTGTTCGGGTCGGAAGGCCGTTTCCACCGTTCGAGAACCACGCGCGCATCTCGCTCGGAACGATGGAGGAGATGAAGAAGGCGACAGCCATATTCGCGAAAATACTCGAAGTCAGCGCGAAAAAGGTCGCCTAGTGAACCGTCGGGAGGCGATCAAACGAGGCTGCGTCGGGCTCTGGGCGTGCGTGCTCGCACGGCCGGGACTGGCCGTCGAGGACTCGGCCCGACGGAGGTTGCCGATCCCGAGGCTTCAACAGGCGCGTGGGGAGGACCCGATCGAGCTGGTGATGAAAGCGGGCCGCTCGGAGATCATTCCCGGGGTCGCGACGGACACATGGGGTTTCAACGGTGCGCATCTCGGGCCGACGGTTCGGGTACGGCGAGGGCAAGACGTTTCGCTCACCTATCGAAATGGACTGGACGAACCCGTCGCCGTGCACGGACACGGGCTTCACGTCGCCGGAAACGTGGACGGTGGTCCTCAGCAGCTGATCGAGCCCGGCGACAGCTGGGCGCCGACGCTTCCGATCCGTCAGCGTGCCGCGACGTCCTGGTACCACCCGCACACACACGGGCGGACCGGTTACCAGGTTTACCACGGGCTCGCCGGTTTACTCATCATCGATGACGATGTCAGCGACGAACTGCCTCTACCCAAGACCTATGGAGTCGATGATATTCCCGTCATCGTGCAAGATAGGACCATCGACAGAGGCGGGCGGCTCGTCTACGAGCCGAGCGATGATGACGACGGATTCCTCGCGGACACGATTACCGTCAACGGCATTTCAGACGCGCTCGCGACGGTGCCTGCCGGGCTCGTAAGACTGCGTGTCCTGAACGGGTCGAACGCGCGGTTCTATCGTTTCCGCTTCGCTGACGATCGCATCTTCCACAAAATCGCCACCGACGGAGGGTTCCTCGAAGAACCCGTCCCGATCCGCGACATGGTCATGGTGCCGGGCGAGCGCAACGAGGTCCTCGTCGATTTCAGCGACGGGCGTCCGGCCCGCCTCGTGAGCAGCACTCGGGAGTTCAAAGGAGAATCGCGTTGGCGTTGGGACGACCGCCGGCATCGCAACGATTGGGACGATTGGGGGCCGGGGGGGCTTTCAGACGCCTTCGAGATTCTCACCATCGATGTCGACCCCGAGCTCGAGCCTGAAGCTCTTCACGTCCCCAAGCGTTTGGACGCGATCGAGCGTCCTACGCGCGAGCCCGATTGGCCCGTCCGTCGTTTCGAGCTCTCCATGGACATGGACGACGATGACCGGCGCGGCGCGCACGGCTTCATGACCATCAACGATCGCCCCATGGATTTCGCGATCATCAACGAGAGAGTACGCCGTGGCCAGTGGGAGCGGTGGAAGATCGAATCCGACGACGGCAGCCACCCCTTCCACATCCACGGATGCTCGTTTCTGGTGGTGTCCCAGGACGGACGCACGGTGCCCGCCGACAACGCCGGCTGGAAAGACACGGTGTGGGTCGACGACCGTACGGAGCTACTCGTGAAATTCGAGCACGAGGCAACACCGGAGTTTCCCTACATGTACCACTGCCACATTCTGGAGCACGAGGACCGCGGCATGATGGGCCAGTTCACCGTGACGTAGACACCGCGCCGACACGGCGGCGGGCTGCGGATACTACAAGCGCTCGCTCACTCGACCGCGATCATCATGATCTCGACGAGAGCACTCGACGACATCAACGCCGAGCCGACCGTGGCGCGCGCGGGCGGCGGGGATGGCAAGTACTCGCGATACACCTCGTTCATGGACTGGAAATCACGGATATCTGTGACCCATACGAGGCCCTGCACGACGTTTCCAAAGTCCATCCCTTCCTCAGCGAGGAGCGCTTTGATGCTCTCGAGCGCTTGGCGGGTCTGCGCTTTGACGTCGCCGGGTGCATAGCCATCCGGCCCACGCCCGGTGAGACCGGACAGGTAGAGCCGATCGCCGACGCGGATGCCTCCCGAGAGCGTGGCGTTCGGGCGAGCGGGTCCGACGACGCGGCGCTCGCCCCGAACTGCGGTACACATGATCTCGACGTGGAGGCCGGTTCCCATGAGACCAGCGCGAACCGTCGCGCGCGCGGGCGGCGCTTCCGAGAAAAAGGCGCGATAGGACTCGTTCATGCCCTGAAAGTGGCGCGCGTCCGGGAGGTAGACGTTGCACGAAGCCACGTTGCGCTTGCTCAAACCGGCGGCCGTCAGGACCGCTTCCACGTTCGCGAGCGCTTGCGTCGTCTGCCCCGCGACATCCGTCGGCTGTTCCGAGGCGGGTGCTCCGCGCTTGCGCCCCACCATGCCGGCGGTGAACAACGTATCGCCCGCCATGATGCCCGGACTATACGGTGCGGTCCACTCGGTGACTCCGGCCGGCATGACGACTTTGCGCTCGACGCCGGGCTTGACGGCGATCATGGCGATCTCGGCGAGAGCGGCGGGGATGGCCACGTCTGCCTGAACGGTCGCTCTCACGGGCGGTGCGTCGGGAAGATAGGTCCGGTAGACCTCGTTCATCGCACTGAAATATCGCGCGTCCGACAGGTACACGGTGGCGCTCACGACGTTCGAGAAATCCATGTCCGCGGCTTTCAGCGTGGCCCGGAGATTCTCTAGCGTCCCTTTGACTTGCTCCTTGATATCGATCGACTCGGCCGAGAGGGAGCCCGACAGATAGAGAAAGTCGCCCGCGAGAACGGCGGGGCTGAACGGCAGGCCGGTTCTGGAGCCCGGGGGGGCGATGATCTCGTGTTCCTGGGTCAAAGCGTTGACAGGTGTCACGAGCAGGGCAAGGGCCAATGAAGACAGGGCAGCGATTCGCATCTTTACGATTTCCTCTCTGGTTCTAACGCCATTCTAAGTCTTTCACCAGGTCTTGGATCTTCTGAATCATGGCGAGGGTTTCGGCGGGGTCGCTGCTATTCTTCGCGATCGCGGACTTCATCCTCGCGTGAAACGCGGCCTTCCATGCCTCTCGCTCGGCTGCCGTCTGCATCCGCATCGTCGACCCTTCGGATTGATTCAGCTGGTAGGCCCACATCATCGTATCGTGCTGATAGGCGATCGCGGCGTTCTCGGCGTCGCGCGCGGCGGCGTCAATCCCGGCTTGCTGGAACGGGGTGAGCGAGCTCCAGACATCCCAATTGATGACGGCCGTGTAGAAGATGTTATAGAAATTCGGTACGAGGTTCGTGTACTCGAAGCGTTCGTAGAGGCTCTGGGAGTGGTTGTTCTGGATCATCCCGATATTGATGTCGAAATCGCTACCTTCTTCCACGAGCTTGCCTTTGACGGCGTCGGCGTTGCTGACGAATTCGATTCGCTTCGGTGTGATCTCGGTCCACATGGGCTTCCAGGTATCGTGAAACCCGTTCATCACTTTGCCCGCGAAGTCTTCCGGGTCCACGATCGGTATCACGCCATTGATGCTGACATCGGACGCGACGACGAAAAAACCCAGGACCTTCACGTCATAGGCGTGTTCGACTTTTTCCGCCATCCAACGAGCGGGCTCGGACGTCGCGAAGCGACGCGAGTGTTCCGCCCCGGTGAACAGGAACGGGATCGACTGGATCATCATTTCCGGCACTCTTGGAAAGAAGAACGCCGGTACGTTGGTCGCCTGGATGACGTCTCCCTTGGCCGTCATGGCGGGCATGGTGAACGGCGGTATGTCGGCTCGTTTGCCTTCCAACACCTCCCAGATGACTTCGCCGTTCGTGTTCTCTTGGATTCGGCGCGCGAGATGCTGCTGCACCCGGATCATGTGACCCGGCATCACTCCGTGTCGCGTCGACAGGACATTCCCCATCTTGATGACGATCGGTTGTGCAGTAGCCGGGATCGCGGTCAAGAGCGTGACGAGCCAAATAATTGATTTCATGTCTTCTCCCTAGATTCGCTAGGCCAAAGGACTCGGAGTCCACTCACCACCTGCGCGCGAGAGGATTCCGTGAAGCGATCGAGCCGCCCTTTCGACGATCTCCGCCGTATTCACGCCGATGAGCTCGCCGTGGCGTTTGCGCACGACACCGTCCATCATCACCGTATCCACATTCGCCACCCGTGCCGACGTCACCAACGCGGTCGCCGCTTCGGTAGACGGCGTGAACGGCGCCATGTTCAAGTCGTCCGCCCGCACGAGAACGAGGTCCGCTCTCTTGCCGGGTGTCAGTGAGCCGACTCTATCGTGCATGCCCAGCGCCGACGCACCGTTTCCGATGGCCATCTCGAGACATTCTCGGTGCGTCACCTTTGGATGGTCCGCACTGTCGGTCCCGTCCCAGGGGACACACAAGGACCACAAGGTCGCCATCGCGTCGAACATGCTAGACGGCCCGTACATGTTGCCGTCCACCGCGGACAGGCAGGCATTCACTCCGGCGGCTCTCATGCGAAAGAACTGACTCCGGAATCCGTCCGAGGTGCTGTCTCTGAGCTCGGATCGGATCGAGCTCGAAAGTGACACGCCGTTTTCAACCATCACGCGGCGGTCCGCTTCGGTCGCGTGGAGGAAGTGGACCAGCATCGTCTGGTCGTTCAAAAACCCGTGCCGATGGAGCTCCACTGCCGAGATCGTTCGTGCAGGCGTAATGCCCGCGTGCATGGTGACCGGGAGTCCGAGATCGTGAGCTTCACGAATCTCGGGTGCGTAAACGCCATATTCCGTGTACATCGGACCCCGGACCGCACGGCCGAGAGTCACCAGGCCTCGCGTCGGTGAGTCCGTCCCGATCCACTTGTCCTTCAGGCGCGTAAGCTCACCCGAGGGCATCGCCTCGTCGTTGGGCATGCCGTCGATCCAGCCGTGGGAGTAGCGCCCTCGCATGCCGAGCTCGGCCCACGCAGACAGCTCGGCGTCCGCGTGCGCTGGCGTGCGAACGTTGTGGGCGAAGTTGTGCACCGTGGTGAAGCCCGCATCGATGGCTTCCGCCAAGGCGAGGCGGTTGCCGTTGTACACGTCCTCCGGGTCGTAATGTGCCGAGAGCGCGTACTTGGCCTGAAAGTAGGACCGGCCCTTGCGCAGCACGTTCCGCTGGACGGCGTGCCACATGTGCCAGTGAGTGTCGATGAAGCCGGGCATGACGATCATGCCTCGCGCGTCGATCTCCTCGACCCCAGGCGCAGAAATATTCTCGGACACATCGACGATGGCACCGTCGCGGACGTGCACGTCGCCCGCCCAAAGCTCGCCCACGTCGTCGTCCATCGAGACGACGTGACCGGCGCGGATGACGACCTCCGAGGCGGTCTCCTGCCCGCTCGATGGCGCAGCCCCCGCCGAGGCCGAAAGCCCGAGCGACGCGCTTGCTCCGAGGAAAGCGCGCCTGCTCAGCGAGCCCGGCGTCTGAGCGGTCATGGAGACGGTAGATAGCTGAGATCGGGGCGGTAGGTCCAGATCTCACTCCAGCCGCTCTCGACGCTCCGGCCGAGCGCATCCAGAATCGCCGCCGCTTCTTCCTTGCCGTAAGCGTCTTCGAGGAGCTTGGGAAAAGACGGTGTCGGCGGCGTGAAATCCTCCCACGTAGGCCGCGCGACGAAGCGGACCATCGTCGGCTCTGCGCCGCTGTTGAGAAGGACGTTTCTGTAGTAACCCACGCCCCACTCCGCGTTGGCGATCGCATCGTTGATCTTGCGCACCGCACCCATGTAAGTGCCCAGCATCCCCTGCTTCACGTGACGGTAGTAGACGATGGCATAGGCCGGTGGCCCACTGTCTTTGGGCGGTGTACTGATCCCGGGCCGGTAGCGCCAGATCTCGGACGTGTGAGACTCCGTATACTTCTGCTGGTTTTTGAGCACATCGGCACGGTCCTCGGCACCTAGCGCGCCGCGTTCCATGTCCTTCCACTCGTGTAGAAACGTGCCTATCGCAAACTGACCCGTTCTCTCGCCGGTCGTGATCTCCCACACGAGCCAGGCCCACGGGTCCGTTTTCGATCGATGCCATTCAACGTGCTTCTTGTAGGCATCCTCCCATTGCGCCAGCTCCGAAGCACGTGGCTGCACGAAGTGCACCTGGCTGACTTCTCCCTGCGCCGGCTGCGATGTCGCCGTCGACGCCGACAGCGACAGGCAAATGGCGAAAGCTCGGCTCATCATGGCTAACCTCTCCTATCTCGTCTCGATCGCCTTTCGGTAGTAATCGAGATCGACGAAGTCACTCAGGTCCAAAGATTCTCGCGGCGGCACACCGAAGCGCGCGCGCAGCGACAAGACGGTTTCGACGCCTTCCATGTTCAACGCGCCGTCGCGGCTGAATCCGGAACCATCTTGCGTCAACGCATCCAAGTTGCTTGCGGCGATCTCGGGCGTCATGGGGACGTTTTCGATCAGGATATCGATGACCTCTCGTCGGCGCCCGCGGTCGAAGACGACGTCCATCGCGCGAACATAGGCACGGCTGAAGCCGGTGACGACGTCCGGATGCGCTTTGGCCCAGGCGTCGCTCACCGCAAAGCTCGATCCTTGGTAGGGCCCGATGCGCTCATGGCTTCCGTCCAGTCGCGTCATCCCTTGGCCTACCGCCTCGTCGAAATAGCTGCCGAAGAGGATGGCGGCCTTGATGTCTCCGGAGACGAGGGCCTCGGAGAGCTTCTTGGTGTTACCGACTTCGCGCAAAAGATAGTCGTCCTTCGAGAGGCCGCCACGCTCGAGCATCGTCAACATGACGAACGCCCAACCGGTCGTGGCAGCGTCGACGCCGATGGTCCGGCCCCGCAACTCGTCGTAGGATCCGATGTCCGGCCCCACCACCAGATTCAGGTCGAGCGTCGCGCCACCCATGAACACGCGCAGGTCCGGCTCACGGTCGAGCGGCGCGGCCCCTTGGCCCGACTGATAGGCAAAGAAATTGTCGATCGATGCCTGCGCGATCTGGTAGGTGCCTTTGACGAGCTCGGTCACGAGGTATTTCGAGTTGGGCGTGTGCTCGATTTCGACCTCGAGTCCCTCATCGGCGAACAAGCCGAGATCGCGAGCCACGAAAACACCGGTGGCGAGAACCCCAGGAAACAGGATGACTTCGACTTTCGTCTCTGCGGCCATGGCCACCGTCGCGCAAAGCAACACCGCGACGAACGCAAAGGACTTGAAAGACGTGTTTGGACTCACTCGGACCCTACCTCCGGCGGACGAAAGGGTACCTTGACGATCCACGCGAATCCATCGCTATTTGTCGAGCGGAAGGGATCCCGCCATGACTGGTCGGTGGCGCTCGATGAACGGCGCGGGCCCGGAACCGGGGAAAGGCGCTATTAACCGGCCGACGGCAAGAACTCCTTGCGGGACACCTCGACTCCGTTGACGCGGAGAATCGTCGTGATGGGGACGACCCTTCGCAGCGTCACCGAGATCCGGCAGTAGCTATCGACCTGGTTGACGAGCTCTTCGATCTCGTCCGAGCTCACCTCGCCGACGGCAAAGACTTCCTGCGTGAACGATTTGAAATCTCCGCCCGCCTCACCGCTGAAGACCGCTTCCAAGGAGCTCTTCGTGAACGCGAGATCGAGGTCGGAGACGACCGTGAGCCGATTGAACTGGTTGAGCACGCACGTGCCCAAGCTCGTCGCGAACAGGCCGAGGGGAGACGGAGCAGTGTCTTGCCCACCCCGGGTGAACGGCTCGTCCGTCGCGATGACATGGTGTTCTTCCGGCCCACGCTTGCGGGAGCGGTAAGCGAAGCCCGAGTCGACCTCGATCTCGATCCGCATCGTCGTCAGGTCCGCCCGGTCGCGCGCTCGACGGGAGCGGATGCCGTCCTTGATGACCTCCTTGGACTCGGCGCTGAAGGTCTTCGGCAGATCTTGTGCGAACGCGATTCCGAGAGCGAACGCCGACAGCGAGAGAGCGCAGGTCCCATAAGGTTTCATTTTCAACTCCTCCTGGTCTCGTGAGGGAACCCGACAAACTATACCAGCGTGGTGTTAGGATGCCGGACCGCCGCCAAAGGTGGTAGTTGCGGAGGCGAGCAGGATGAAGCGGTACCCATTTGTGAACCACTCGATCGCGGGTCTCGTCGCCGGGATACTCATCGCCGCTTGCGGCACGGGCAACGAGAACGCCGGCCGAGACGAGCTACCCCCTTCCTACTACAACGATCAGGTCCTGGGTCCCCTCCCCATGGTTTCTCTGGACTCACTCGGTGAGTCGGCGGGACGCCTAGAGGGCGAGGCGGACCATCCGGACCCCGGGACGTTCGGCTACAACAAGGAAACGGGTGTTTATACGCACCCCGCCGCGACTCCCGAGATCGAGGCCCCACGTCCGTTCAAGGGCAGTCTCACCTACATCGACATGGAGCAGTACAGCAAGAACATCGATGTCGTCGCCTACTACCCTCATCTCGCGAGCGTGGGTCACACCTATCAGTCGGTGCTGGAGTTCGACGGACGCCGGTACATGTATAACGGCGGCTATCCCAACGTGCAGATCTATGACATCACGGACCCGCGGACGCTCGAGCGCTTGCCCGACGCGGAGCCGATCGACGCGGATATCGAAGGCGATGGGCCGCTCTATTTGCGCGGTTTCTTCCGCTACGTCCCACGCTTGGACAAGTACTACTTCATTCAGTCCTACTCTCCGCCCTACACCGGCTTCCTCGAGAACAAGTATCTGGATCCCGAGCGGGTGCGTGCGATCCGAGACTGGCAGGCCTTGAAGGGATTCCGCGTCTTCGAGATGACCGGCGTCGACCAGTTCGATCTCGTCGCCACCGTGACCTCGGACCCCGAAGGCGACCCCGCCAAGAGGCCGCAACAAGGCGGCGGCTGTTCCGAGCTCGCGTGGGACGGCAACAGCAAGTACATGTTCATCACCTGTGCTCCCACGGACGAGTACGGAAATCAGCCGTACCGGAGCCTTCTGTATACCTACGGTGTGAGCGCCTACGATATGACCGACCCGGCGAGCCCGGTCTACTTGTCCACCTGGCACGTACCGGGGCAGCTGTTGAGCGAGCAGGAAGAGTTCCGCGCCAACCCCCGTTGGAACAACAAGGCCTCCCGCATGGGTGCCCGCGTCATGTTCGTGCCGAAGTACCCGGACGACGGCGGCCAGTACGGCTACGTCGCGATGGGTGGATGGGGATTCTACGTGGTCGACATCTCCGATCCCGCGAACATGCAAACGGTCGGGAAGGTCGACGACTTCCCGGTAGCGGTCAGCGGTAATGAAGGTGACAGCGTCTACGTGGACGTCATCGAAGATACCGGCGGCCACGTTTTCTTCAACGGCTACCCGCTCGTCGAAGACTGTTACGAGCCCTACAAGAACATCTACGCGATCGACGTCAATGACCCCGCCAATCCCAAGGTGGTGACGACCTTCCCGCGCCCGACGCCGCCGGCGGATGCCGCCTTTACAGACTTCTGCCAGCGCCGCGGCAGCTTCGGACCGAAGCGGCCAGGTGCATCCGGGCGTTCGATCCAGCCGGGGACGCCGAATCCTCGCTACGCGCCGTGGTCGTTCTATAACGCAGGCATGCAGATGTTCGACGTGAGCGATCCGGCCGACGTGAAGGTCGCCGCCTACTTCGCGCCGAAGATGATGGACCCGGAGATGAACTGGAGGTTCGGCAATCCCACGAACGCCGTCTTCGTGGAATGGGACCGCAACTTGATCTACCTATTCACGAACCACGGCTTCTATGTTCTATCGAGTCCGCTCCTCGGGGAGCCCGTATTCGGAATGCCCGGCCAAGACGCGGGGATTGGGCGAGCTCCGGGATAATTGGCGAGGTGGGTCGATGGCGAGCTCGAGCTGCGAGCTCCCGAGCAACAGCTGCAAGACGCAGGATCGCTCCATACACCCGGGCGTAGATTGCCCTAGGAGATCGGCCGCGAAGAGTCAGGAATGCTGACGGGTCGTCGCTTCTTCCGCCTTAGTTGCTCGGGAAGGAAAACTGAGCTTGCTCTCGCACGCCACCCGATGGCCAGCGTTGTGTGATTTGCTTACGCCTTGTGTAAAAACGGATGCTGTCCGGACCGTACGCATGAAGATCACCGAATAATGAACGCTTCCAGCCGCCGAAACTGTGGTACGCAACCGGTACCGGCAACGGAACATTGATTCCCACCATTCCGACGTTGACCTTGTCTGCGAAGAAGCGTGCCGCTTCACCGTCGCGAGTGAAAATGCAGGTCCCATTTCCGTATTCGTGACTCTCGATCAGTGCCAATGCCGCTTCTTCGGACTCGACGCGTACGACACACAAAACTGGTCCGAATATCTCTTCTTTGTAGATGCGCATATCGCTTCTGACATTGTCGAAGAGACAAGGGCCCAGGAAGAAACCCTGCTCCCTTCCCTCGACCACGAGCCCGCGCCCGTCGACCACGAGTTTGGCCCCTTCATCGACTCCGAGATCGACGTAGCCCGCTACCTTGTCTCGATGCTCTTGTGTCACCAGCGGTCCCATGTCGATACCCGAGTGGGTTCCGTCACCTACCTTGATTCTCGAAATGCTTTCTGTCATTAGACCAACAATCTTGTCTGCCGTCTCGTCACCGACACAGGCCACCACCGATATCGCCATACACCGTTCACCGCACGAGCCGTAGGCGGCCCCTGTCAGGGCGAGTGCCGCGTTCTCCATGTCCGCGTCAGGCATCACGACAGCGTGGTTCTTGGCCCCTCCGAGCGCCTGCACTCGCTTGCCGTTGTTCGCACCAACGGAGTAGATGTACTCCGCAACCGGTGTCGAGCCCACAAAGCTCACGGCTTGAACCCGATCATCGTGCAGCAAGACGTCGACCGCTTCCTTGTCGCCATTTACCACATTGAATACACCATCCGGGAGTCCCGCTTCCTTCAAGAGCTCGGCGATGTACATCGGTGCGGAAGGGGCTTTTTCGGATGGCTTCAGAATAAACGTGTTGCCACATGCGATTGCGGACGGAAACATCCACATGGGCACCATGGACGGGAAATTGAACGGCGTGATTCCAGCGACAACGCCGAGGGGTTGAAAATCGGACCATGCATCGATCGCGGGACCGGCGTTCTTTGAGTATTCGCCCTTCAAGGACTCCGTGATCCCGCAGGCGTACTCGACGCTTTCGACGCCGCGCTGAAACTCGCCCATCGCATCGTCCAGAACCTTGCCATGTTCCTCGGTTATGAGCGCGACGATATTGTCGGCATGTTCTTCGAGCAACTGCCGCGCACGGAACAGGATGCGCGCTCTTTTCGCGGGAGGCGTCGCTCGCCATCCATCAAACGCAGCTTCCGCTTTTGAAATAGCGCCTTCAACAGTCGAAGGCGCCGCCATCGAGACCATTCTCGTCACCTCACCCGTCGCGGGATTGGTTACAGGTTGCGGTCGATTCGTATCGGCTACTTGCTTGCCATTGATGAAGTGTCCGACTCCCAGTTGTGCCGGCGACTGTGTATCCAGGTTTGCGCTCATTTGTTGTTCCTCATCGATGACGGCCGGCGCACTAGACGATCGTCAGACTGTGAGAGATGTGCTTTACGATCATGTAGTTGTGCAGACCTTCGGTCCCGCCTTCACGGCCATAGCCGCTTGATTTAACGCCGCCGAATGGTGTCTCCGGTAGTGACGCCTCCAGCGTATTGATCGACACGTTGCCGGCCTCGATGCCCTCGACCATGCGGTCCACATAGTCGGCCCGGTTGGTGAAGCCGTAGGCGGCGAGGCCGTAGGGCACGGAGTTTGCCTTTTCGATACCCTCATCCAGCGAAGCGACTGGGTTGATGATCGCGAGCGGCCCGAACGGCTCTTCCTGCATAACGCGAGCGGTGTCCGGGACATTGGCCAGCACGGTTGGTTCAAAGAAGTAGCCTTTGTCACCCAGCTTGCTTCCCCCGGTCTTGATTTCCGCGCCGCGGTCTCGCGCGTCTTCGACCAGGGCCGTGAGTGCATCGACCCTGCGATCATTGGCCAGCGGACCCATCTCAACGCCGGGATCAACACCGTTACCCACGACGGTTTCGGACGCCCGGCGTACGAACGCCTCCGCGAATTCATCGAAAATACTTTGGTGTACAAAAAAGCGCGTAGGCGATGTGCAAACCTGGCCCGCGTTACGCATTTTTCGTACAGCGCTGGTAATGGCGGTAGCTTCGACATCAGTGTCTTCGCAGACGATGACGGGCGCGTGGCCGCCCAGTTCCATCAGGACCGGGGTCATGTGCTGGGCCGCCAATGTCGTGAGATGTCGGCCAACCGCGGTCGAGCCCGTAAATGCCACCAAACGGACCTGTTCCTGCCTGATTAGATGGTCGGAGATCTCGGATGGCGTGCCAAACACCAGGTTCAGCACTCCGTGCGGGAGTCCGGCATCATGAAGCGCCCTCGCAATGTGCAACGCACCCGCAGGAGTTTCTTCGGCCGCTTTGAGAATGATCGAACAACCTGACGCGACGGCTCCGGCTACCTTGCGACACGGTTGGCTCATGGGAAAATTCCAGGGCGAAAATGCAGCGACCGTACCGATCGGCTGGTGGTGCACGACATATCGAATGCCTGGTGCGCTCGGAATGGTGCGCCCGTATGTACGAGTGGCTTCGCCCGCATCCCATTCGAAGAACTCGGAGCCCCGGATTACCTCGAGTCGTGCCTGGCCGAGAGGTTTGCCGTGTTCCGCCGTGATGGCGGTGGCGATTTCTTCCTGCCGTTCGCGCATGATGGCCGCGGCCTTCAGCAGAATATTGGCCCTGTCACCCGGAGCTACCCGGCTCCAGACCTTGAACCCTTTCTCGGCCGCTGCGAGGGCATCATCCAGATCGCTCTTCTCCGCATGGGGCAGGCGCCCAATCTCCTCCTCCGTCGCCGGATTCAGGACCGGAAGATCGTTAACGGTCTTGCGCCATTCGCCGTTGATATAGAGATGCAGGTCTGGATAGGTGCTCATCGTAGGTGCCTCACTGCGTTCATTCGGTCAGATTCACACGGATCTGTAACACGATCAAGTGCCCCGCAAAGCGACCAGCAGTGAGAGTTGCCTGAGTTTGAGGCGTGCGATCGCACGATCAACAATGCAGGAAGGATCGGCATCAGAGCGGGTACTCTACAAAAACGACGCTCTGAGATTCTTGCTCCATTCCGCTGATGACGCTCATCGCGGCGAGTGCAGAACTGCGCGGTTGTCGGGCAGGGAATGCGGCCTGCGCAATCGAACACATGCTCATATCGTCTGGCAAGTCGGAAACGGATGCGCGTACTGCGTGCCATGAGTTTCCGATGCGCAATCCTTCAGAAACTCCGGGAGCACAAGTTGTGCTCGACAATGTGTCCACGTTCAAGAGCCCTGTCGCGAACGTATCCGCCAATGGCGCCATCGCCGATAATCCCAATCTTCATACGATCCTCCATCTTTGAGTTGTTATTATCGCAGGGGCAAAACGACTGGGTAGATAGACTCGTTGTACCCACAAACGGAAGAGGCGTATGGCTACCAAATATTCAAAATCTGATGCAAAAGACTACGCTCGCGAAAACATGCGCGGGATTTGGGCCGCGGCACTGAACCCGTTCAACGAGGATCTTTCACTCAACGAAGCCGGCATGCGCGCGAACATTCGTCACTGGATTGACGATCTCGATATTCAAGGGTTGTTCATTGCCGGCAAGCAGGGCGAATTCTTCTCGATGAGCCTTGACGAGCGCAAGCGCAATTTCGAGATTGCTGTCGAAGAGTGTGATGGCAAAGCCGGGGTTATCGTTTCCGTTTCGGATCAGAACTTCGACACGGCTCTTGATCTTGCCCTACATGCGGAGAATTGCGGGGCTGATTACATCGTAGCCCATGCGCCGGTTTTGAGCTTCGTGAGCGATCGCGGCGAAGTCTTGTATCAATACTACAAGGCACTTTGTGACCGCCTCGATATTGGCATTGCTATGTGGAGTCATCCGGATTCCGGCTACGTGATGCAGCCGGACGAATGCGCACGCATTGCCGAGCTTCCCAATATCGTCGCCATCAAATACTCCGTTCCTCGTGACATGTATGTGCAACTGACTCAGATGGTCGGAGACAAGATCCTGGTGTCCACATCGGCGGAACACGAATGGCTCGAAAATATCGAAGAACTGGGGTGGCAGCTCTATCTCTGCTCTTCGCCGCCGTATCAATTGCAAACCAAGAACGACAAGCGCATGGACGAATACACGCGTCTTGCTTTCGCAGGAAAATTTGGCGAGGCTCGGCGCGTTCGCGACAGTCTCGATTCCGTACGCGATGCAATGCGTCAGTCAAAGCCCGCGGATAAGCCGCAAGCATTCGGCAAGTATTGGCAGGAGTTACTCGGCCAGGTCGGGGGGCGTGTGCGGCCGCCAATGCTGGAGCTGACAGATGCGGAGAAGGCGGCCACCCGGGAAGCCTTCGAGTCATGTGGCTTGAAATTGTGACGCGAGAAGAAGGCGACGTTGATCCGTCAAGGAAGACGCTCGACGATATTCATCTCGGTGATGCGCTTTTTTTCAGAACGTGCTGGGCGGGCCAACACTGGACATCGAACCCTGCCGCTCCGAAGAACGATCGCTTGCGATACCTCAACGCCGGCAAGGAGGAGTTTGGCCCGGGCAGCCCTGGTCTCGACGCACACGCGGTGCAACGGACGCTCAACGGGGTCCCGCACTAATGGGAGGCGACAACAAGAACGTCGAGAGCAGTAAGGCAGCGCGGCAAGCACGACCTGTGTAGAAAATGCGGTCGACGTCTCCACTGACCTCCGAACTGTTTTTCGTCCGTCAAGGCGAAGGGCGCTAGCGCGCGAGGATCGGGAGCAGCTCGAGCAGGAACGGATCCAGCTGTTTCTTGGCACCGTTCGGCGGTGGCGCGAGTGGTGACGTCACCAGTTCACCGCGCACTTCGCCGACCCTCACGTTGGCCCCACCCTGGTGGAGCACGTCGACCGCGTAAGCGCCCAGCTTCGTAGCGAGAACGCGATCCCGGGCGCTCGGGCTCCCACCGCGTTGGACGTGGCCGAGCACCGTCACCCTCGGATCGAAGCCGGTCCGGCGACGAATCTCTTCCGCGAGCGCGAAGGCTCCGCCCTGACTCTCCCCTTCCGCACAGACGACGATGCTCATCGTCTTGCCCTTCGCTCGGGCGGCGACCAATCTCTCGGCGCACGCGTCCAGGTCCGTATCGACTTCGGGCACGAGCACGTCTTCCGCGCCCCCCGCGACTGCGACATCGAGCGCGATGAAGCCAGAGTGGCGCCCCATCACCTCCACCAGAAACAAGCGCTCGTGCGCGCTCGCCGTATCGCGGATTCGGTCGATCGCGTCCAGAGCCGTATTGAGGGCGGTATCAAAACCGATCGTCACATCCGTTCCGGAGACGTCGTTGTCGATCGTGGCCGGAACCCCCACGACCTGGCCCTCCCATAGCTGCCCAAGAGCGTGCGCGCCGCGAAAGCTGCCATCGCCACCGATCACAATGAGCGTGTCGATGTCGTGCGACTCGAGAACACCCCTTGCCCTTCGACGGCCGGACTCCTCGGCGAACTCGCTGCTGCGGGCGGACTTCAGTATCGTGCCCCCGCGATGGAGAATGTTCGAGACCGATCGGGGTCTCAGCTCGGTGAAGTCACCGCTCATCAGACCGTCGTAGCCGCGGTGCACGCCGAGGACACGGGAGCCGAAATGAGTCGCCCGTCGCACGACGCTTCGAATCGCGGCATTCATTCCAGGGGCATCGCCTCCGCTCGTCAACACGCTCATTACGCCGTTCGCGACTGTCATGGCCCGAATCTAGCCCAATCGGAAGTGCGACGCGATTCCGAGTTTGTGATGTAACGAGCGTCGATCCCGACTAGCGCCACTTCAAATCATCCACCAGTTCATCGATCTTTCGGATCATCTCCCTCGTGACGTCCGGGTCGCTGGAGGTCGAAACCGCAAGCTCCTTGATCGGGGGATAGAACTCCGCCTTCCACGCCTGTCTCTCCGCGTCGGTCTGCATCCTCATCTCGACGCCCCGCGATTGACCTAGTTGATAGGCCCACATCATCGAATCATGCTGATAGGCGACCGCGGCGTTCTCCACTTCTCTCATCGCGGCCTCGATGCCCGCGCGCTGCGAATCGGTGAGACCGTCCCATACTGCCTGGTTCACGATCGGCGTGTAGTAGACGTTGTAATAGTTCTGGGCGAGCGTGACGTGCTTGAAGCGCTCGTACCAACGTTGGGTGTCGATGTTCTGGAGCATGCCGACCGTGACTTCGATATCGCCGGTCGCGAGCTCACCTCTCGCCGCGGCGCCGAATCCGATGTGCTCGATGCGAAGCGGCTTCACGTCGTCGAACATGCTGTCGGTGCCGCGCGAGCCGTTGAGAATCTTTCCGGTGAAGTCGGAGAGAGCGACCACCGGCTCGACCCCACCGATGGCCACGTCCGACGCGACGAGCAAGAATCCGAGCGCCTTGACGTCGTAGGCGTCTTCGATTTTCTTCGCCATCCATTGAGCAGGCTCTGACGTCGGGAAGCGCCGCGAGTGCTCCGCCCCCGTGAACAGGAACGGTATCGATTGAATCAGCAGTTCCGGAACCTTCGGAAAGAAGAACGTGTTCAGGTTGGCCGCCTGGATGACGTCGCCTTTCGCGGTGGCGACCGCCATTTCCGGAGGCGCGATGCTGTCCGCGCCCAGCACTTCGAGGATGACCTCACCGTTGGTGTTCTCTTCGATGAGACGTGCAAGGTGCTCTTGAGCGCTCAACATGTGGTGGGGAAAGACACCTTCTCGCTTCGAGATGACGGTTCCCATCTTGATCACGACCGGCTCGGATTGAGCCGATATGATTTGCGCGGTGAGCGACAAACCGACAACGATGCAGACGAGGCGTTTCATTTCTCCAATTCTCCTTTCGCGTGAGAAACGAGTTCGTTGTGAACTAGACTCTCACCAACGTCCCGCCGTGATGTCATCCGCGGCGACGGGGAGTAAAACCATGAGAAGCCTTCTGATTTCATGGGCCGTCGTGATGCTAACAGCATCGAACGTCGTCTCACAGGAAGTGGTCATAAGAATGGGCAGCCTCTTGAGTGACGCCAGGCCCGGACACAAGCCCCACCATATGGCGTCGATTCAAGACTATCTGGCGAAGCGAATCCACTTTCATACCAAGGGAGAGGTCGAGCTCGATGTCCTCGTCGGGGACGCAGCACGCATTCCGGTTCGAGGCACTTCTCAGGGCGACTTCGATTTCGTACCCGTGTGGCTCGGCGGCGAGCTGGCGGCAAGCAACAACGGCGTGAACGCCGCCAGCCTTCCGCCGTTCATCTATGAGACGCCCGAGCTCATGGTCACGGCGATCCCGTACCTGTTCAGCGGTATGGAGCACACGCGCCGCTATCCCGGCTCCGCTGCGGCGGAGAGGGTCGCCGAGGCCTTTGCGCGCGACTATCCAGGCGCCAAACTCGTCGGCAATTTCCTCATCGCGGTGGATATGAGCGTCAACACCCGTGGCAAGTTCTTCACCGACCTGGAAGACTTCGAAGGCGTCATCATTCAGGACTTCGATTCTTATTGGAAAGACATGTGGGTGAACCATATGCCGGCGGAGTTCGCCAACTGCGGCTACGGCTGCGCCGCGGGCGGGAACCTACTCGGGGACGGTTGGAAGACGATGGCGGGTCGAGACCGAGCCGGAAACGCGCTCAAACCCGGCATCCCGAGGCTTCATACCGACACCGTGGACGACCGCATCACCGGACCGGTCGATGTCAACTTGGGACTGTTTCCGAACAATTTCGTCCAGCGACTCTATACCGAGTTCGACCACAACAACTATGTGCCGCACATGTTCGCCATCTTCTACAATTTCGTCGTCAATGAAGACGTCCTCAATGGCATGACGCCGTTTCAGCGCGAAGGCTTCGAAGCCGCGATCCGCGAGACGGAGTTCGCGGCGATGACGTTCACCGCGGTCGCACTACGAGAGCACTACGCGTTGCAGCAGGAGCGCGGGGTGAAGATGCGCATCCAAACTCCTGCGGAGCGCGCCGCCTGGAAAGCCGAGCTCCGGCCGAAAGTCGAAGCGTTATTCCGCGGACACGTGGGCGCCGGCGCCGATGCGATTCTTGCGGATGTTGCCGCGCTCGACGATCGATTCGACGAGACCGCGTCGTCCGCTAGCGCGCCGGTGGTTCTGAACATGGCGAGCCTCATCAACCAGCCGGGTCCTCCGACCGCGAACAGCCACCACATGTCGTTCACACACGCTCGGTTGAAGCAGCGGATTCGTGAGGTCACGGGCGGACAGGTCGCGCTTCATGAAATGACCGAGGAGCAGCAGGAGGCTCTGGACTGGTTCGCGCCGTTCTTCATTCTCAACGGGGTCAGCGGCGGCCACGCAGAAGCCGCGAACATGCCGTCGTTCTTCTTCAAGCCCGCCCCGTTCCCTCCGTTCAATATCGAAAACGGCGGCTACCTCGTAGACGTTCAATCACAAGCCTATGTGTTCGACGACGTCGAGCACTTTCGCCGCTTCCTGGGCTCGGACGTCGAGGCGACCATCACCGCCGAGATCGAGGAGGCGTTCCCCGGCCTCAAAGTGCTCGGCTACTTCAGCATCGGCTCCGACGTCGCGATCAACTCGGACGTGGGTCCGGTACGAAAGCCCACCGATATGTGCGGACACCGGATCACGCCCGGCTTCGATTCGTGGAGACGTCTCTTCGACGCCGCCTGCGCGCAGGCTGGCCTCGACCCCGTCGTCGACATCAGCGACAAGATCGACACCGACGACGCGTTTCGAGGCGCGCACCTCCGAGAGAAGAACGAGATCAATATCGGGATGTTCCAAAACGGATACGGACAATCCTTGGGCCAGTGGGGCGACCTGACCTACGTCCCGAGCCTCTACAATATTTTCTATACCTTCACCGTCAACGAGACAGTGTGGAATGGCTTGACGGCCGCGCAAAAGGACGGCATCGGGCGCGCGATGGAGGAGGTCGAGAAATCGTCTATCGCCTACCAGATCGACGGCTTGCTGACAAAGCAGGGATTGATGCAGGAGCAGGGCGTGAATGTGCACTATCAAACGGCGGCGGAAAAGGCCGTGTGGAAAGAGTTCTTCGCGCCCTCCATCAACGATTGGGTCGACGACGCTCCCAACCCCGGGGAGGCCCGAGACCTACTCGAGGCGATCCGGCGGCTGGCACTGGAGACGGACCAGAATCCCGCTCTACCGATATCGACCGGTGAGCTCGAGACGGAATACAGGGTGCGCTAGAGCGCGATGGGCACCAGGTCTTCGGCCCATCGCCGCCCCGTCCATCGCGCGCCCCCAACCGTTCGTCGCCAAATCGCAACAACTCGTGAAAAAGAGATAGTTTGCGGCGACAACGGCGACTATGCTTCGACAGGGACTGGGGATTATGACAAAAACGACCGCTATTCGACTGCATCGCCGAGCGTGGCTCTCGAACGCCGGGGCGTTCGTGGCTGGTTTGGCGTGGTGGTCGACCGGCTGCGGCGGGCAAGACGCGCACGTGTGCGCCGAACCCGAGACCTTGAGCCGCGGTGATTCGAATGTAAGGGCCTCGGTGCACTACACCGAAGCCTCTTCAGATAACGACCGCCGCTGCGCCAATTGCGCCATGTTCGAGATCGAGCCCAACCAAACGTGCGGAACCTGTCAGTTCGTGCCCGGCGCGGTCAACCCCGCCGGATTGTGCGATTCTTGGAGTGAGCCGATATGAAACCTCTCACCATCGCGGCGGCGATGCTATCGCTGGTTCTCTCAGCCGCGTGCTCGGGCCCGCCGGAGACAGTATCCGGGTCGAGCGCCGAGGCTCGCACGATGGGATTCGCGTTCACCTATCTCTGGTTCTCGATCTACGAGTCGCCCGAAGATTGCCCGGACGGGCTCAACCTGGCGCTGCGCGATGTGGCGATCATGGATCTTTCCCAAGCGGAGCAGGAGCGCTTGGTCAGCCCACCCCATCGCTCGGAATACACAAATTTGGGGATGGACCTCGGCCGTCAGCGAAACGCTCAACTCGGCGGGGAGTCGAGCTGTAACTATCCGGAAAAGTTCGACGATCCACCCCAGCGGCTCGTACAAGGAGCCATCGCCTTCGGCAAAGATCTCGACGGCTACGATTCGACGACCTCGGATCCGGGGCCGGCGAGTTGCCCGCATCCGGACTTCGAGAGTCCCGACGGAGCCAAGGGCATCGACAACCAGCTCTATCGCGTTCTCGGCTGCATCGAGTCGTACCGACAGGACTCTCTCTACGTCTCGAGCGGCATGAAGGACTTCGTCATCGGCGCTCATCACATCGGTCAGATCACGACCTTGCTCGAGATCCGGGACGTTGACGATCCCCGAAACGACGACGCGGTGGAAGTCAGCGTCTTTTCGAGCGACGATCCGGTCCCCTACGACAGTGCCAAGAGTGGACTCCCGCACGCGAGCTTCACCGCCACCGACAACCCCAGATGGCACAACAGCGTTCGCGGGAAGATCGTCGACGGCGTTTTGTTGACGGAGCCGTTCGACCTGCTCTTGAAGTTCGGCTACCGCAAGGGCACGGAGTACGACATCAAGGGCGCTCGCATCGAGCTAGCGCTCGCCGCCGACGGCACCGCGACGGGCTCTCTCGTCGGCTACTACGACAAGGACGAGATCTACGCGGCGCTGTTCAAAGACAAGTTCGGCGAGGTCCAAGCACCCTATGGCTACACGTGCCCTGCCGTGCACGAAGCGTTGGCGGAGAATGCGGATGGCTATCCGGATGCCGACACCGGTGAATGCACCGCGATATCAACGGCGTTCGATATCCAGGCGGTACCCGCGTTCATCTTTCAGCCGGACCGGATGAAGACAGAGGAAGAAGTAGCTGCGATCGAGGCCGAGACGAGCAGCAAGAAATGGGGGCAAAAACCATGACGACTCGTGCGTCGAGAATCCTCGTTGGCCTTGTCGTAGGCTCCGTCCTCCTCGTCAGCGGTTGCGACGACGAGCCCGTCGTCACGGGCGGACCGCTATCGATGCGCAAGCTCACGGAGGCCCAATACCGGCAGTCAATCGCGGATATCTTCGGCGAGGACATTCTTGTCGTCGGTCGGTTCGAATCCGAGACGCGAACGGACGGATTACTGGCGGTCGGCTCGAGCCGAGCGTCCGTAACCGAAGCCGGGATCGAACAGTTCTATGCCATGGCGAACAGCATCGCCTCTCAAGTCGTGGATGAAGACCACCGCGATGATGCGCTCTCGTGTCCAGCAACCGACGACGCGTGTGCGCGAGCGTTCTTCGCCCGTACCGGTCGACTCATCTTCCGACGCACGCTGAGCGCGGACGAGCTCGAGCAGTGGGTAGTCCGAAGCACCGAGGCAGCGGAGACGACGAACGATTTTCACGACGGAATCGCGACCGCGCTATCGGGCATGCTGGTCTCGCCCGAGTTCTTGTTTCGCATCGACACCGCGGAGTCGGACCCGGATGCGGTAGGCGAGACGCGGTTGAGTGGCTATTCGATCGCGTCGCGGCTGAGCTTTTTCTTGTGGAACACCACCCCGGACGACGAGCTGTTGACGGCAGCGGAGACCGGCCAGCTCCACAGCGACGATGGCCTCGCACTCCAAGCGGACCGCCTTCTCGCCTCGCCCCGCCTGGAGCGCGGCATGCGGGCGTTCTTTCGCGATTTTCTCGGAATGGAGGCGTTCGAGCATCTCCAAAAGGACAAGCTCGTCTACCCCGCCTTCAACCAAGCCGTCACCGAAGCCGCCGAAGAGCAGATCCTTCGCCTCGTGATGCATCACCTCGTCGCCTCGGATGGAGACTATCGGGATCTGTTCACGACCCGAGACACGTTCATGAACCGCCCTTTGGGCATGGTATACGCGGTGCCGGTTCGTTCACCCGACGGCTGGGAAGCGTTCTCGTTCCCAGAGGACGATCCCCGGGTCGGACTCCTGTCTCACGTGGGATTCACCGCTCTGCACTCTCACCGCGGCCGCAGCTCCGCGACGCTGCGAGGCATCGCCATCCGCGAACTGCTGATGTGTCAGCCGGTCCAGCCGCCGCCCGCGGCCGTCGACTTCACCGTCGTGCAAGATACGGACAACCCCAATCTCAAGACCGCGCGCGAGCGCCTCACCGCACATCGAACCGAGCCCGTCTGCAAGGGCTGTCATCAGTTCTACGATCCGATCGGACTGTCTCTCGAGAACTTCGACGGCGCCGGGATGTACCGAAGCCAGGAGAACGGAGCCGCCATCGACATTAGCGGTGATATCGACGGCACCACCTTCGCCAATATCGCTGAGCTCGGAGCGGCGCTACGAGAGCATCCCGCGATCACCTCATGTCTCGTCGAAAGTGTCATCAAATATGCCGCCGGGCGCGAATCCAGCGTCGAAGAGCAGGGGTGGGTCGACGGGAATGTGGAGAGCTTCTCCGCGAACGGCCACAGACTCAAGCCGTTGCTGCGTGACATCGTCGCGAGCGACGCATTCTATGCCGTCGCGACCGAGACTGCATCGACGAACGCCAAGCTCGACATTCAAGATACGGAGACCAACGAATGAGCTTCGGTCCAAGAATCAGTAGACGTCAGATTCTCAAAGGTATGATCCACGGCACCGCCGTCACCGTCGGGCTTCCGGTGCTGAACAGCTTCCTGAACAGCAATGGGTCCGCATTCGCCGATGGGCGTCCCTTGCCGGTTCGCTTCGGAACTTGGGTCTGGGGGTGCGGCTTTACCCCGGGCCGCTTTGTGCCGACGCAATCCGGGGAAGACTACGACTTGCCCGTCGAGCTGCGCTCGATGGCTCCGCACAAGGAAGACGTCAACATCTTCAGCGGCTTCGATTGCCTGTTGGACGGCGCACCCAACGATGTGCATCACAGCGGCTTGATGTCGATCCGATCCGGCACGGCACCGCTTTTCTACAAGGCCCAGCACGCGCCCACCTTGGATGTGCTGATCGCCGATGAGATCGGAGGCGACAGCCGTTTTCGGTCGCTCGAGCTCGCCGCGCCCGGCAACAAGGAAGATACATACAGCGCTCGAAGCCAGCGCAACAAGAATCTTCCCGAGCTCAATCCCGCCGGTTTGTACCAGCGAATTTTCGGATCCGGGTTCCAGGATCCCAACGCCAAGACCGCGTTTACACCGGATCCGAAAATTCTCCATCAACTCAGTGTCCTGTCCGTTGTCAAAGAGGAACGCCAGCGACTGATGAGTCAGTTAGGCGCCGAGGACCGTATCCGCATGGACGAGTACTTCACCTCGCTGCGTCAGACGGAACAACAGTTGAGCTTGCAGCTCGAGGAACCCGAGCCTCTGCAGGCATGCTCCATCCCCAACGCCCCGCCCGAGCGCTTGGAGTCGGGCTACGAGGTGGAGACCGTCAAACGGAACCATCGCCTGATGGCGGAGCTCCTTGGGCTCGCCCTCGCCTGTGATCAAACACGCGTTTTCAACATGGTTTTTACGAATTCTTTTTCCGATCTCCACAAGGCGGGCGGAAGCAGCGGGCACCACCTCTACACGCACGAAGAGATCACCGACAAGGAGCTCGGCTATCAGGTCGAGGCCGCGAGCTTCGTCGAGATCAACATGGAAGCGTGGTCCGAGTTCCTCTCCATCCTCAAAGCGATCCCGGAGGGCGACGGAACGCTTCTGGACAACTGCCTCGTCTTCGGGCACTCCGACACGTCCTATGCAAAGATCCACGCGGTGCTGGGCATTCCGATGATGACCGCCGGCAAAGCAGGGGGCCGCATAAAGACGGGCACGCACATCGTCACCAACGGTGACCCGGTCACGAGAGTCGGGTTGACGATGCAGCAGGTCATGGGTCGACCCGTGAGCAGCTGGGGCACGAAATCGATGGAAACGTCGAAGCCCGTGGCAGAGATCTTTGCCTGATGCATCGTCGCCGTCGACTCGGATTCGTGCTCGTCGCGGCGCTGACGACATGCGCTGCGTGCGGGGAGCATGAGAGTGCGCCCCGAACCCTGACCGCAGAGCAGCAGGTCCTCGCCGACGCCATTGTTTCGCGGCGCTACAAGATGAAAGAGCTCGACGTCGAGCTCAAGAACCTCCGCGACGGCGTGAGCTCTGAAAACCCGGACCGCCACGCGATGGCATTCGGCGCCAAAACAGTTCGGAGTCACTCCCGCGGCCAGCTCGATTGGTTTCCCGAGGGAAGCGGTCCGGAGCTCGGCATCGAAACTCTTGCCAAGCCGGAGATCTGGCAGAACTGGGCGGACTTCGAAGCCGCCGCCGACGATTTCGAGGCGGTGAGCGACGAGCTCGCAACCGTAATGGGAGACCCCGATGCGACGCCCGCCGAGCGCTCCGCACAAGTCAAAGCCACCATGGCGTCATGCAACTCATGTCATGCGCGCTTTCGCAAGCGCGTCGTGCCCGGAAAAGAGGTAGAGCGGTGAAGCGACTCGTTCTCTTTCTCGTCGCGCTCTCCACAGCCACTCCTCTTGCTCTCGCTCAGGAGAGCGTATCGGCCGAGCAGTTTCAGGAGTGGTTCCGCCAGGTCGCAAACCATGGGCGCTGGGGAGCTGATGACGAGCTTGGGACGCTGAACACCATCACACCGGAGCGAAGCAGGGAGGCAACCGCGAGCGTGCGCGCGGGGATCTCGATCTCGCTCAGCCGCGATCTGATCCCGGGCGAGGACGTGAACGCGCTCGCGCCGCTCGAGGTGGACTATACGGGCGAAGCGAACGGCGGACTGATCTCCTTTTTCGGCGACCGGACCGACCTCGTCTACCACGGCTGGGCGTACAGTCATCTCGACGCGCTCGCGCACGTGGCCTCGCACGGCAAGCTCTACAATGGCTACCCCGAAACGTTGGCAGCTCGAGACGATGGTCCGGAAAAGCTCGGTGTCGAGAACATGCGAAACGGGATCGTCACCCGCGGCGTTCTCATTGACGTGCCCTGGCTAAAGAGTGTCCCCTACCTCGAGCCGTCGGAGGCCGTAACACTTATGGACATCAAAGCGTGGGAAAAGCGGACCGGCGTAAGGATTGGAGAGGGGGACGTCGTGCTCATCCGGACCGGGCGCGGCGCACGCGAAGCCGAGCTCGGCCCTTGGGACGTGCGCAAGCAGGGGACGGCGGGACCGCATCCGGAGATCGCGACCCTCCTCCATGAGCGCGGCGTCGCGATGCTCGGCGGCGATGTCGCGAACGAGATCTACCCGTCAGTTGTCGCGGACAATCCCGGGCCGATGCATCTGCTCGCGCTCGCTTCCATGGGCATGCCTTTGTTCGACAATCTCGGGCTCGAAACGCTCGCCCGAGAAGCTCAGACCCAGGAGCGTTTCACGTTTCTGTTCGTCGTCGCGCCGCTGCCAATCGAGCACGCGACCGGTTCGGCCGTCAACCCGCTAGCTATCTTCTAGACACACCCACAGATGCGTCCTTTGGAATCATCTGAGCTCGTGACAAACACATGAATGAATTTCTCTCGAGCCTGCTCTATGGGGCGACCCGCCCGGCGGCGACTTTCATCAACCCCAAGACGTTTCGGGCGGAACCCGATCTCTCAGGTCCTTCGTGAGTCGTCGGTCCCGGGCCATGGCTTTGCGGGCGCTCCTGCCTGCACTCTTGACGCCGGCCGTTCTCACGGCACAAGCAGGGGGCGCCATAGCCGATCACGTGCTGACGGGCGGTCAGGTCGTCACCGTCGATGAAGACTTCACGATCGCCGAGGCGGTCGCCATCAAGGACGGGAAGATCGCGCGGGTCGGGACGAGTGCTTTCGTCTCGGAGCTCATCGGAGCAGCGACCGAAGTGATCGAGCTCGAAGGTAGGACCGTCGTGCCGGGATTCATCGACGGACACGCGCACATGGATCGTGAGGGGCTCAAGTTCTTGCATCCAGATCTCAGCGGTGCACGCTCGGTCGCCGCGATTGTCGAGACCATACGCCGCGAGGCGGCATCCAAGGCGCCCGGTGAGTGGATCGTGACGATGCCGATCGGAGACTACCCGTTCTACTTCGACGCGGAGAGCCCGTCGTTCCTTACGGAAGGACGATTCCCGACCCGCCATGATCTCGACGAAGCCGCGCCCGACAACCCCGTCTATATCAAAGCCGGATGGTACTACTGGCGCAGCAAGACCCCTCTCGTATCCGTTGCGAACACCGCCGCGCTGCGCGCTGCCGGAATCACGCGCGATACCACCTCTCCGCACGAGAGCATCGAGATCGCGCGTGACGCCTCGACGGGCGAGCCTACGGGCGTTTTTCTCGAGCATGGCGGTTTTGGAACGATCGAGTTCAATTTGATGAAAGCCGTACCGCGATTCACGCACGAGGACCGCGTGCGTGCGTTGCGGCTCGGTATGAAACGCTACCTTGCCGTCGGCACCACGAGCGTCTACGAAGGCCACGGGGTATCCGCGTCAACGATCCGGGCTTATCGCGAGCTATGGGAGATGGGTGAGCTCATCGTCAGAAGCTATCTCGTGCACAGCCCCTCCTGGGACGCGGTACCCGAAGCAGAGCTCGACGAGTTCTTCGAACAATGGCTGCCTCACCTCTCCGGACACGGTTTTGGGGACGAGATGTTGAAGCTGGGAGGGATCTGGACGGACGTGGGCACGAACCCGATGACGGAGCTGCGCAAGCGCGGGCGTCCGTATACGGGCTGGGCCGGACAGGCCGTGGACGCGAACCTCCACCCCGAACGCGGCACCTTCTTCGAGCTCGTGCTCGCCGCAGCAAGAGCGCGCGTGCGCGCCAACATGCTGTGGTATGTACCCAACGTCTTGACGCGCCAGCTCGACGCTCTCGAAAGAGTTGACGCCGAGGTGTCCATCGCCGACCAACGCTTCGTCGTCGAGCACCTCACATTCGTCACCGACGCCCAACAAGAGCGCATCAAGCAACTGGGCTTGGTCGCGACCGTGCTACCGAACGGCAATATCTGGAAGTCGGGCGGTGCGCTCACCGAGGGTGCCAGCGCTTCTAAGCTCGAGACGTTCGTTCCCTTGCGAAGCTTCATCGACAAAGGCATTCCGTTCGCGATCGCCTCCGACAACAAACCCATCGAGCCCCTCGTGGCGCTCTGGTCCGCGGTTGCGCGCTCCGCGCGCGAGAACGGAGAGGTCCTCGCTCCCTCCCAGAGAATCACGCGCGCGGAGGCGTTGCGAGCGCTCACGATGGGCGGTGCCTATCTCAGCTTCGAGGAAGACATCAAGGGGTCCATCGAAGCCGGCAAGCTTGCCGACTTGGCGGTGCTGTCGGATGACGTCCTGAGATGTGCCGTGGACGCCATTCCAGAAATCGACGTCGTTCTTACGATGGTCGGGGGCAAAGTTGTTCACCGCTTGGAGCGCTGAGCTATGACACGGCGTTGGCTGTTGGCTTTCTCACTCGTCTTCGCGCCCTCCGTGCATGCGGCCGAACGCGGCATGGTCGTCGCTCGAAACGGCATGGCGGCATCCATGCACCCACTCGCTTCGAAAATCGGCATCGGTGTTCTGGAACGAGGTGGAAACGCCGCCGATGCCGCCATCGCGATGGCGGCGGTGCTCAGCGTCGTCGAGCCCCAGATGTCCGGCCTTGGCGGCGACGCGATGATCCTCTACTACTCAGCGGCCGATGGGCGCGTCTTCGGGTTGAACGCGAGCGGACGCGCGCCCGGCGCCGCTTCGCTCGACTACTTCATCGACCAAGGGCTCGACTCGATGCCGCGAAAAGGAATCCACGCCGTCACCGTGCCCGGCGCTCTCTCCGGTTGGACGATGCTCCTCGAGCGCTTCGGGTCGCAGAGTTTCGCCGAGCTGTTGGACCCCGCCATTCGCTACGCCGACGAAGGGATCCCCGTCAATGAGTGGCTTCATCGATGGTATGAGACCGTCTCGATCACGGAGGAGAGCGCTCGCAAGACGTACACCATCGATGGGCGCATCCCGGGGCTCGGAGACGTGCTCGTACAAAAGTCTCTAGCGGCGACCTATCGCAAGATCGCAGCCGGTGGGGCCGACGTTTTCTACCGGGGAGAGATCGCCGAGGCCATCGTTCGCACCTCGCGCTCGGAAGGTGGCTTTCTCACGCTCGAAGACCTCGATGGGCACCGTGCGAACTGGGTGGAGCCGCTCGAATCCAGCTATCGCGGCTACCAGGTGCTCGGCTTCCCTCCGAACACGCAGGGATTGGCACTGCTTCAGCAACTAAACTTGTTGGACCTCTTCGATCTGCGAGCGATGGGGCCGGGCTCACTCCAAGCGCTGCACACGATGGTCGAAGCGAAGAAGCTCGTGTTCGCCGACCGCGACCATTTCATCGCCGACCCCGGATCGACTTCGATTCCGGTGGAGGAGCTCCTCTCCAAGTCCTACGCAGAGCGCCGCGCGAAGGCGATCGACCCCGACGCGGCCGCGACGACGGTGGCGGCCGGACGTCCCGAGTCGCACAACACAACCTATTTCAACGTTGCCGACCGCTTCGGGAACGCCGTCTCGTTCATCACCAGTCTCAAGAGTCCGTGGGGCTCGCAGATCGTCGTGGAAGGCACGGGCATCCTGCTGCAGAATCGCGGAAACGGTTTCTCCCTCGACCCCTCTCACCCGAACCGTTTCGCGCCGCACAAGAGACCTTTCCACACGATCAATCCAGCGATGGTGCTGCAAGCGGGAAAGCCGCACCTGCTCGTCGGCTGCGCCGGAGGGGACCAGCAAACGACCGCGATGGCTCAAGTTCTCGTCAACGTCATCGACTTCGGTATGAACGTCCAGGATGCCATCGACCAGCCGCGGTGGACCCATTTGAACGGCGCTCGGATCGCACTCGAGTCCAAATTGTCGACGACGGACTCTACCGAGCTTGCCCGCATGGGCCACGAGCTCGAGACGAACGACCACCCCGACGTGTATTGGGGGGACTGCCAGGTGATCCGTCGCGACGACGAGACGGGCGCATTGTTCGGCGGCTCCGAGTCACGCGCATCGGGCGCCGCACTCGGATATTGAGAGGGAGACCATGCTGTCCATTCTGATTCTCGGTTTCGCGATCGGCCTCACGCCCACGATCCAGGGTGAGCAGGACGCGTGCAAGAACGTCCTCTTCGAAGTCCCACGGTCGAACGTGACAGTCGTTTCATCGAAGGTCGTTTCCCCGGAGCGTGGTGGGGACTATTGCCGTGTCGTCGGAACCATCTTGCCCGACGTCGGATTCGAGGTGGAGCTTCCTCTCCCCAGCGACTGGAACGGACGCTTCTACATGGTCGACAACGCCGGCTCGGGCGGCCGCATCAATAGCCGCCGTATGGCCGGTGCGCGTCGGCTCGGCTACGCGACCGCTTCCACCGATCAAGGCTACGACTACCAAACCGAGGGCGACAGCCGCTACGGCTACAACAATCGCCAAAAAGAGATCGACTTCGGCTTCCGTTCCGTCCACGTGACGGCTGAGGCCGCCAAAGACATCATCGAAGTGTTTTACGCGCGCCCCGCGGCCTTCTCCTATTTCGTCGGGGGCTCCGCCGGAGGCCGGCAAGCGTTGATGGAGGCGCAGCGATTTCCGGACGACTTCGACGGCATCCTGCTGAGCGCGCCAACGCTGAACATCTCGAAGATCCAGATGTGGGGCCTTTGGAAAGCCAAGGCTCTTTCCGGCAGCGGCTACATTAGCCCCGAGCTCGTGCCGACTTTGGCGTCGGCCGTTTACGATCGTTGCGACGCCATCGACGGTGTCGAGGACGGCGTCATCGACGACCCGCGCGCTTGCGATTTCGACCCCGACAAGCACCTCACGCAGTGCGACAGCGGCAACGCGACGAACTGTTTCACCGCGGCCCAAGTGACGGCGCTGAAGAAGATTTATGGCGGGGTCCGCAACTCGAAAGGCGAACTTCTATTTCCCGGCCAATCGCCCGGTGCCGAGGCCAAGGGCGATCAGCCACCCTGGATCGCGGCAAACGGACCCGAAAGCGCGTGGTTGGACTGGGTGGTCTACACGAAAGGCGAAACCCCGCGCTATCTGGATCTCGCGCATGCGTTCATGAAGTACACCGCCTTCGACACGGATGACGCAGACTACGACTGGACGCAGTTCGATTTCGATGTCGACCCGTCGCGAATGGACGAGATGGCGGCGATCGTCGATGCCGTGGATCCCGACCTATCAGCGTTTCGCGCGAGTGGCGGGAAAATGATCCACTACCATCACTGGGCGGACACAGCGGTGCCGCCCATAAACTCAATCAACTACTACGACTCCGTCGTGAAGACGATGGGTCCCGTCGACGACTTCTACAAGTTCTACCTCGTCCCAGGCGGCTTTCACGGAGCCCCGGGAGTCGGTGCCACGAATGTTCCTTGGCTCGACACGTTAGTCAGCTGGGTCGAGAACGGCGACGCGCCGAGCGAGTTGACTGCCGAGCGCGTCGAGAACAGAGAGGTCGTTCGAACCCGAAAAATCTGTCCGCACCCAATGGTCGGCACCTACTCGGGAAGCGGCCCTACGGACAGCGTGGAAAGCTTCGTCTGTGTGCCGAGACCGACCACGACACAAACACCACTCCCGCCGGACAGTTCGGCGGCGGCCGAAGCTCTCGACAACTCGGTGCTCGGAGGTAAATGGGTACAGGTCGCGCGGGCAAACCAGTCACCCCTCAGAACGTGGGTCGTCCATCCCCAGGGAGCCGGCGCGGCGCCCGCGGTGATCCTCATCCACGGCAATCGCGGTCTCAACGACTGGTTCCGTGCGGCTGCCGACCGGGTGGCCGCGGCCGGCTTCATCGCACTCGCGCCCGACCTATTGTCGGGGAAAGGTCCTGGAGGAGGAGGCGTCGACTCGCTTACGCAGGAAGACGTGCGGCGTCTCATGGGCACGTTGACCACCGCGGAAGTCGACCGCGCCATCGACGTAGTGTGGGCACACGCGCCGTCTCTCGAGGGGTGGAACGGAAAAAGCGCGACGATGGGGATCTGCTGGGGCGGCGGGGTCAGTTTTCGCTTCGCGACTCGGACGCCGGAGCTCGCGGCCGCGGTCGTGTTCTACGGCGAGTCTCCGGACACGAGCACGTTGTCTTCGGTCCGCGCGCCCGTGCTCGGGCTCTACGGTGGTGACGATGCTCGTATCAATGAAACCATCCCGGAGGCCGCCGCCGAGATGGCCCGGCTAGGAAGAGTCTACGAACGGGAGGTCTATGACGGCGCCGGCCATGCGTTCTTGCAACGCCAGACCGAGAATGACGGCAGCAACAGAAACGCTACCGAGAACGGCTGGCCGCGGGCGATTCAGTTTCTCCGGCAGTACCTCGAGCCCTAGAACGCGTAGATGGCACGCAGCGAGGCTTCAGCCCGAGCGTCCTCCGAGCACCAACGAGCCCCAGCTCCGGCTTGCACCATGAAATGGTCCGTCAGCTCGTAGTGGACCTGCGGCATGAGGAGAAAGCTGGATCCGACATCACGTGCACCGACGGTGTTGGTCTCGACCCCGACGCTCAGCCGGTAGCCGAGATCGGCGAAGAGCGAGGCGTTGACGATCGCCTGGGGATCGAGGTCGACGTCCTCACCCGTGAAAGCCCGAACTCCGATCATCAGCAGCGCACTGAACGTGCGATTGAAACGCAAACCGGGAACATACATCCCGGTGAGCTCCAAGACGTCCGTGCCCCGGTGCTTCTCGGCTATGAACTGAGTGCCGTGGATGAACCGGTCGTCGAAGCCCGCACCAAACGTCCACTGAAGAGCGAACTTATACGCTTCGAGCATCGAGCCTTCGAACGGAAACTCGATCTCGAGCGCCAACCCGTCCGCCACCGCCCCCTCGAGCTCGGGTGCCCACGCCGCCGCTTCCGGGCCGTGCAGTGGAAACTCGCCCAGCACGTTGACCTCGAGCTCTCCTCGGTGCGCGCCCAGTCCCCGCACGAGGTCGAACACGAGCGGCTCCGGTATGTGGACCGCATCGTCGCGTGCGCCGAAATCCTCGGCGCCAAACGGCTCTTGCGCGACACAAGGCGTCGCGGCACGAAGCCACACGAGCAGGAGAAATCGATGGAGGCGCACGATGAGATCTTAACTTCGCATCTCGAGCCGTCAACGACGCCTAGGGCGACACACAAGCTTCGAGGATGCGATCGCGGCGAGTGAGGAGCGCATTGATCTCCGCGGAGGTCAGGAGCTCTGAAAAGCTCACCGAAAGCTCTTCGCGCTCGAGCGCCTCGAGGTTGACCGCCAGATCGGCCGGCAGCGGCCGACAGCCATCGACGAGCGCGGCGTCGACCTCGATCGACGGCGGAAATGCCCGGTCGTGATCCACGAGGGCGATACGGCCTTCCGCCGGAATGACTAATCGCTGAAAATCTTCCCGAACGCTGCCACCAATGAGAGCGTTGAACACGCGTGCCTCGACCACTTGCTGTTCGAGCTCGTCGCGGTCGAGCTCGTAGAACTCAGCGACCGCGGAAATGATCTCTGAAGGCTCGGCGGATTCCAGGTTCTGGTCACTGAGAATCGACACGAGGTCGATGGCGACTTCGATGACGGGTCGCAAGACCCCTTCGGTCCCATCGATGGAACGCGCGACCGTAAGCGGGACGAACTGAAGTCCGAGCAATCTATCGATCGCGTAGGCGGCCAACTCGTGGCGTGCACCATCGGCATCTTCGTCGAACCACTTGAACACAGCGCGTAGCTTCAGGCCGCCACGATGGAGCTCGACCACTTCGGCACCGCTCCGAACCAGCTCGATGCGGTCGACGACTTCGCCTTCGGTCAGTACCGTCTCGACGAGAATATCGGGGAGGTGCACATAGCCTCCGGCCCAGCCCTCACCATGAGCAGGCTCCGGGATGGGCTCGCCAAGCTCACCGCTACGAGGATCGAAGACGGCGACACCGTCTCCTTCGAAGAAAATCGCACGCGCGTCACGACCGTAGCCAAGACCCACGTCGGCTCGCACCAAGCGTCCACCAAATCGACTCGTCACTTCGCCACTTTTGGTGACGCTGTGCCCCACCACCATGGCGCGCGCAGCCAGGCTTTCGAGCACGGCGTCGAAACGCACGCGCTCGATGCGCTCGTTCGCAAGAGAGTTGCCGCGATACCAAAGCGGCCCGTGAGGCGCAAAGCCGATAGATTCCAGATCCGCGAGCAGTCGCTTGGCAGCCGTGACCAAAGCTCGGGGTGTGTCTCGAGAGCCTCCGGCCGATCGAGTCGCGAGACTCAAAAGGTCGCGAAAGCCGGCGGGCCCGACGACGCGGGGCGCGAGAATGTCCACCGCTTTCAAGAAATCTTCCAGCGCTTCTTGGACACTCTCATTGATGGCGTTCAAACCAAGAGCCGCCGCTTCCGGTGTCAAACCACCGTGCAAAAAAAGAGTCCCATTGATCTTGACGACGGCCGGACGAGAAACTAGCCAATCTCCGTACGCGCCACCCATCGAGAACGCACGTTCGCGGCCGAAGTAGCCCGGCGGATAGGCTTCGGCGAACGCGTCCTCGATCTGCTGTTGATCTTTGATTTTCCGAGAATATTTTCGGCGGTACTCGTTCCACTCGCGGCGCCGATCGCTCGCCTCCTCGTCGTCCTTGAATGCCTCGAAGCCTCCGGCACGGACGTAGCGCGTATCACGCATCAAGTTCATGACTTCATGGTTTCCGAGCAATGCGTGGACCCGACCGCCTGCGGATTCCGCTTCCGTCTGCAGGCGCCGGACGAGATCCAGCACCGCTCGATCGTTCTCCCCGCGGTCGATGAGGTCGCCGCAGAGCACCAGGTGATCCGCCCCGCCCGTCCAATGAAGCTCCTCGTCGACGAGCTCTGCGCCCTGCAGAATCAGCACGAGCTCGTGATGACGTCCGTGCACATCCCCGACAGCGACGACGCGCGGCACGCCCGTCCATTCCCAGGCAGCCGGTTGCGCGGCAGCGAACGCTGCCCAGACGACGGCACCGAGCCAGAACAGGACAGCGCGGGTCATCGTTTAGCGCGAGAGAGTCGCAGTGCGATCGCAAGCCCGACGCATCCTATGGCGACCAGGACGAGTAGCCGCCAGAAGATCAGATCGACGAGCCCTTCGGCCTCTACCATCAACGTCGCCGCCTGCCGCTCGACGAGCGCCTCGGCATCACTGAGAACATCGACCAGCGCCTGCTCGAGATCACGTGTCACGGTCTCCCTCAACACCTCGATCTCCGCGAGTATCGCCTCACGCTCCACGGTAACGGCGGACAGCGTCGCAACCCGTTGTCGGTCCACGTCGACGAGAGCGGTCTCGAGATCCCGCTCGATCGCCTCCAGGATGACGACGCGCTCGCTCGCGATGAGGTCCGGGGTCGACTCGACGAACCGGCGCAATGCTTGGATCTCAATATCCAGCGAGGCGGCGGACGCGTCGATACTCTCGATGTCTTCCCACAACGGCGCGATCTCGTTCTGGCTGATATCCATCGTCAGAAGCTCGGCGTGCCACCGGGCAATCTCCGGGATCTGCTCGGCATAGATCGCCAACCGGTCGGAGAGATCGCGAACCAAATCCTCAATCTGGCCGACCGAGGCCAACGCGTCGCGTGAACTGTTCGCCGCCGTGATCGAGGACGCGGAAGCGGCAACGGTGCGCCGCCCGAACGAAATATCGTGGAACGGGTTTTCCGCGAGCCAGGCTTCGAGCCTCGGACGTACTTCCTCGAGTCGCTCGGCGCCGATAACGGATAGCGCTAGCAACCTCACCTCCGTCGAGAGCAGCCGTGACTCCTCGATCGCAATCGATTGAGAGTCGCCGAACAACTCGCGTCCCGCTCCGTTCGTGAAGAACTCCTCCATCTGGCGGCACAAACCCCACGCATCCGCCAGAGCACCGAGCGGGTCGAGCTGAAAGACAGCCGCCTGCATGGCAGGGATCGCGTTGAGCTTCCAGCGCAGGGCGGCCCGACGTATCGCAGGCTCCGTCTCCGCCGCGAGGATCTCGTCGGCCGCGGTCTGGACCACCGCCGCGAAATAGCTTTCGAGCTCGTATGTCTTCAAGCGCAACTCGGCCGTCGTGATCTCGACGTCCAGTGCCTCCATGCCTGGAGTTCGCGGAGGCGCGGCGGTGGAGCAGGAGAGAAGGCTCGCCAACAGGAGACTAGGTATCAGGATCGTCCAGCGCATCGTTTTTCCGAGCACAATGTATCCCAGTTTTCGGGATGGCGGAGTTCTCTTGGTCCGTGACATGATTCCCATCCCTTGAGCTACCGAACGCGATGTGCAGCGGCCGTGGTCGTCGCGGGTCTCAGCATACCGACGGCTGCGCTGTCACAACCCGGCGGACTGCAAACGGTTCGCCCGGACGCGAATGGCCCGCCGACACGGGTCACCATCAGTCTGTTCGTATTGGATGTCGCCGAGATAAACGACGTCGCGCAAACATTTACCACGGATCTCGTCGCGAGGATGTCCTGGCAAGACGACAGACTAGCGCTTCCCTCGGAAATGTCGGACGTCGGCGAGCGGCTCATCCCGTTGAACGAGGTCTGGCACCCGCGGCTAACGCTCGTGAATCGGCGCGACGCACGGATAATCGAGCCCGACCTCGCGCGGATCACTCCCGACGGTGGGGTCACTTTTGAAGCGCGCCGGGTCGCGGAACTAGCTTCCCCATTGGACCTCCATGACTTTCCGTTCGACACGCAGCTCTTGCGGGTCGACGTCGCCTCCACGCGCCACGACGCGAGCGAGCTCGAAATCGTCGTCGACGAACGCGGTTCCGGCCGGATGCCGCAGTTTTCGGCTGCAGGCTGGGCGATCGAGCTCGCAGGGGCGAAAGTGTCAGAGCTTGCGATCAACGAGAACGAACGTGTCGTCCGTATCGAATATCAATTAGAGGCGCGTCGTGAAGGCGCGTTCTTCGTAACGAAGGTCATCGTGCCTCTGAGCTTGATCGTTTTCATGGCCGCCAGTGTTTTCTGGGTCGATCCGGAAAACGTGGGACCTCAGCTCGGCATCTCGACGGCGTCCGTCCTGACGCTCATCGCGTTTCAGTTCAGCCTCGTGCGCATGTTGCCGCCGGTGTCGTACCTGACCCGCATCGATTTGTTTCTGCTTGGCGCGATGGTGCTCGTTTTTCTCGCGCTCGCGGAGGCGATCTACACCAGCCACATGACGAAATCCGGCGACCACGAAAAGGCGCTACGGACGGACCGCCAAGCGCGATGGGTTTACCTCGCGCTGTTCGCGGGGTTGTGCGTGGTGACGCTCGTGCTCTAGAGCGTCACCGACGCTCCACTAGAATCGCAGCGTGATGCCGGCAGACATCTCGAACTGATTGACGTACTGGTTATCCACGAGCTGGTAGCAGATCCAGGGCCAGTAAGGGTTGCACCAGATGCCACCCGGCTCCGACTTGATGTAGGTCGGGATCCAACGCGCCATCAGCTTGATACCGACATTGCGCGACGGGTAGGCTTTCACGCCACCGCCCCAGCTCGACGAAAAACGCGTATTCGACTCGCTGAGGGACCCCATGACGTCCCCTGGCTTGAAGCTCGTGGCACCCAGCCCGCCGAAGATGAATGGGCGCATCACGTCGCGATCGTCACCCCAGTTGTACACGAAGTTGACGTGATAGTTGTGCAGCTTCATGTCCACGAACTCTCTCTTGCCTCCGGGACCGGAGCCTTGGAGCGCGCTCGACTGCTCGTCGTAGACGAACTCGACCTGCATCTGCTCGGTAAAGAATACGCCAAACGACACGCCGTAGGAGCTACCGCTGGTGGGATCGACTTTGTTGTAGACCTTGCCGTCAATCTCGATGTTCTGGATCGGCACGCCCTCGCTGAACGTATAGCCAAACCAGCCGCCGACCTCAACTTTGTAGTCTTGCGCCGTCGCGAAAGACGAGCAGGACAATGCGGCGACGATACCTATAACCAAAAATGTTTTGCTTCTCAGCACCGAAATCTCCTTAGAATGTGCGCCTAGACCAACATGAGCATTGTCACGCCCGTGCCGCTGTGTCAAGTTTCTGCGTCGCCGCAGAGCTCGGGCTATCCATGGGAGGGGTGAATATTGCTCGTATCAAAGTACTTGCCGTCGTCGACGGTTGGCGTCCTCGTCTTCGGACATCTGCTCTTCGCGGCCTCTTCGATGGCCCAGGAGGATGGCTCCGAAGTCTATTCCGCGTTCGCGTCCCAAACGACGACGGTGAACCGTACGAGCCGGCTCCAGTTCACGATCGATCGCTGGACCACCGATGTGCAGCGGGCACGACTCATCGGCGCGATCGCTGAGCGCGGCCAAGCCGCAATGGCCGAGGAGCTTCAAAAACAAGACCCGACGGGAACGATGCGCATCATCGGGGGCACCGGGGCCGGCGGACGCACCCAATTCACGCTACGCTATGCGCGGGAGTTCGTAAACGGCGACCAACGCCAACTCGTGCTCGCAACGGATCGGTACATCACCTTCGGTGACGCGCGCCGGAACACGACCACCGAGGACAATAATCTTTCGTTCATCGTCCTCGAGCTGGATCGGGAACAAAAGGGCGAAGGTCAAATGATGATCGGCGTCAAGATGAACTTCGTCGATGGCAAGCTCGAGGTCGAGAGCTACGCGAGGGAGCCTATCAAGCTACTGACCGTCAAGCGAGAGAAGTAGGAGCTATCGTTGATTCGAAGACTAGCGCTCAGCACGCTGCTGCTATCGTGTGGCTGCGGCGCAGACCCGATGACCTTTGCGCTCGATTTCCGCCAAAGTGACCAAGGGTGGAACGGAGGTTTCGCGGACTACCCCGTCGGACAGGATGCGTTCTACGAGTTAGGGGCAGAGTACCGCGCTCTACCTGAACCGCTCAACGGTTCCGGCAACGGATTATTCGCCACGGGCAACAATCACAGCGACGATCTCTGGATGTACTACAAAGGGCAAGTGGCCGGCTTGTCTCCCGACACCAGCTACCGCGTGCGGTTCGATGTCGAGATCGCGACGGCGGTGCCGTTCGGTTGCGTTGGCGTCGGTGGCGCTCCCGGCGAGGGTGTGACCGTGAAAGCTGGTGTCTCCGAGATCGAGCCCGACCGGATCGATTCCGGAGGATTCTGGTTGATGAACATCGACAAAGCCAACCAGACCGTGAGCGGCGAGGACGCCCTCGCCATCGGCGACATGGCGAACACGATCCCGTGCGGGAATCCACCCGTATGGCAGCTCAAGCAGCTTTCGTCCGGAGCGACCACAATCGCCGTCACCTCCGATGGTACGGGTGCCGTGTGGCTATTCGTCGGCACCGACTCCGGTTTCGAGGCTACGACCCAGATATACTTCACTCAATTCACAGCGAGCTTCGAGCCGCTGTAGGAGACAGACATGCGGTACCTACTGACGATTGCATTGATGACGGCCGCCTCGGCGAGCGTCGCTCAGGAGAAAGAGACGTTCAACGCACGCGCCGTCGTCATGGGCATCCATGCGTCCGGTCAGACGAACACGTTTCAGATCACCATCGATCGCTGGAGCTCGGACGAGGAGCGCGCACAGCTATTCGAAGGCCTGGTGGAGAATGACCAGGATGGCTTGATCAAAGCTCTCAGAGACCAGGAAGAGTGTGGTTTCATGCGGCTACTCAACAGCCAAGGGCCGGTCGCGCGCCGGAGCAATTTCCCGAGCCAGCGCATCAAATACGCACGGAGCTTCGACGGCCCAGACGGGAACCGCCGCATCATGCTCGCGTTCGATCGCCCGATACCCTACTGGGAAGCGACGAATCGACCGCGCACCTATGACTACGACCTCAGTATCGTCGTGATGAACCTCGACGCCGAGAACAAAGGCGATGGCTCGATGGCCATCGGGGTCAAGCTCAATCTCGATATGGTGAACAAGCAGCTCGAGATCGAGAACTTCTCGTCCGAGCCCGTGCGGTTGACGAACATCACCAAGCGTTAGCGTTCGAAGCGTTTCAGAACCGACGGTGGGGCGGTCTCATGCCAGGCATCCTCGATGAGCTCGGCGACCTCCGTCCAGCGAGGGCGTCCGTCGACGCGAACGCCTATCCATCCTTTCGGTCCCTGATAGGGCGGCACGAAATAGCGCTTCGGGTCGGACTCCACCAGCATCGCTTGCACGTCCGGCGCTGCGTTCAGCCAGAGAGCGACCCGGCCGTCGTCGTGGTGGTTGTCGACGAACATCGCGAACATCTTGCCTTTGACGCGAAACGTGGGCGCCCCCCATGCTTTCTTCTCGGTGCTCTCAGGTAGCGCCAGGCAAATTGTCCGAGCTCTGTCGAGAGGTGTCATCGGCTACTCGTGACGAAGGGCGACTACAGGGTCGACGCCGGCGGCGCGGCGCGCCGGAAGTAGACACGCGACTACGGCGCCTATCGCCGGGAGCACGCTCACCGCAATGAAGGTCACCGGGTCGAGAGGGCTCACTCCGAACAAGAGCGCGGCCATTAGGCGTGTCGTCGCGAACGAGAGCACGAGCCCGAGCGCGACGCCCGAAAAAGTGAGCTTGAGGCCCGACGATAGAATCATCGTGACGAGCTCTCGGCGCGAGGCCCCGAGGGCTGCCCGGATTCCGACTTCATGCGTACGCTGGGCGACGTGATAGGACACGACGCCGAAGATGCCTAACAACGCGAGCCCGAGCGCGACGACGCCGAAGCTACCGATCAGAAGCATCGCAAAGCGGTCGCGTTCGACGGAAGCGGACACCAGCTGTGAGAGCGGGAGCACGCTGTAGGCTGGCTGCAGCGGGTCGACGTCGAGCACCGCTTGCCTGAGCTCCGGCACGAGCGTATCCGGAGCCACTTCCGTTCGAACCGCGATGTTCATGATCAAGTAGGAGCGCTGCTGGTGCGGGATGTAGAGCTCCGGTCGAGGCTCTTCACGAATGCCCCGAAAACGAACATCTCCCGCCAGCCCGATCACTTCGTAGGGATGGGTGCCCGCGGAGGCGTAGTCGATCACGAGACGTTTTCCGACCGGGTTCTCCCCCGGCCAGATCTGAGCGGCAAGGCTCTCGTTTACGAGTATCACTTTGGGTGATTCGGGCGTATCCGTCCGGTCGAAGCCGCGGCCGCGCAAGACGGAGATTCCGATGGTCTCGAAATAGCCAGGCGTCGCCATTCGAATGTCCGCGCGGCGATAACCGCCCGACGAGGGCTCATCGCCTTCCGCCCAGACCGGTCGGTCGAAGTCGGGCCCGATCGGGCTCATGGGAAGTGCGGTCACCCCTCCGACGGAGTCGACGCCGGGCAGAGCTGCCAAGGACTCGGTCAGTCGGCGGTAGTAGGCGCGGGTCTTCGCGCCGCTGTTATATTCGTGGTTGTCGAGGGTAATCGGAAGGACGACGACGCGCTCGGGCCGAAAGCCGACATCGACCTCCATCAGCTCGCCAAAACTGCGGACCAGAAGACCTCCGGCCGCCAAGAGCACGACGGCCATACCGACCTCGATGGTCACTAGCCACTTCCGGACGGACTCCCAACCAGGCGCCCGGACGCGCGCGTCTTTCATCGACGCGGCCAAGCCAACACGAGGCCCGGCGATCACGGGGACGAGCCCGAAGAACAGCCCGACGACCGTCGTCAATAGTCCAGCGTAGCCGGCGACGCGAAGGTTCAACACGAGGCCGTCTGGTGGAAGTAGTCCCTGCGGAAGTATCGCGCCGATGAGATTCATGGCCGCGAAGGCTGTGGGGATCGACAACGCGCCACCGACGACGGCGACGAGTAGGTTCTCGGAGAGGAACTGCCGTGCGAGCCTCCCGCGCGACGCACCGAGTGCGAGCCTCAGGACGATCTCCTTTTGACGCTCGCCGATCCGGACCAGATAGAGGCAAGCGATGTTCAGACACGCAATCAGAAGCACCGCGGCAACGGCCCCGAAAACGACAACGACGGTGGCGCGCACGTTTCCGACGAGGTCGTCACGCAAGGGGATGAGGGTCACGCCCCAGCCCTCGTTCGATTCCGGCAGCTCGTCTCCCATAACGCTGGCGACGGCATTCAAGTTCTCTTCGGCCTCTGTCATGGAGGCACCGGGGCGCACGCGAGCAATAGCCCCAAGGTATCGCTGGTCATGCGGTCGACGTCCTTCGAAGCTCCAAGGTATCCAGAGCTCCACCCGCCCACGAGGCATGTCGAATCCGCGCGGCATGACGCCGACGACGCGGAACCGCAGTCGGTCCAAGACGATCGAACGCTCGAGGATCTCGGGATCGGCACCGAAGCGCTGCTGCCAGGCGCCATAGCTGAGAACGACGACGGGATCCGTCCCCGTCGGCGACGCCGCCGTATTGAAGGTCGCGCGGGCGGTCTCCTCGGGTGTAAAGGTACGCCCGAGGACGGGAGGCGTCGCGAGAACCGAGAAGAAGTCTTCGGACACTTGCGCTACGTTCACGACTTCAACGACGTCGTCCGCCTGAAGCGTGCGGCCCATGACGTACCACCCGCCGATCGCTTCGAGCCCTTCGCTTCGGCGCCGCCAATCCACGATGTCGCCGGAAGAGACCCCCATGCGCTCGAGCCCCTTCTCTTGATGGGTGCTCCACACACGAGCGATAGCGTCGGGGCGATCGTACGGCAGGGGCGTCAAGAGCACCGCATCGACCAAGCTGAAGATCGCGGCGTTCGCGCCGATTCCGAGCGCGAGCGTCAGGATCACCACGGCCGAGAACGCTTTGTGCTTCGTGAGCGTTCTGACGGAAGCCTCGAGCGCTTTGGCAAGACTCATCGAGTGTCCCTTTCGTCGAGGTGGACGGGAGCGCGGGCGCGGTCCGCCGGGTGGAGTCGGTCGTGCGGTGATCGCGCTTCGGAGGGCCGCCCAATCCGGAATCTGCGCCATCGCCAGCTCCCGTGCGCGTACAGGCGTCTCGCCCGCCTGCCTCGCCTCACGCTCGCATTCGGAGAGCATCTCGACGAGGTCGCCCTCGACCCGAGAACGCGTCGACGCATCCCACCGGACACCGCGCAATCGGCTGCGGACGAACGACGGCCAATCATGCAAGATGCGTCCCCGCCAAGCGGTCGATCGCGAGCACCATCTCACGCCAGGTGCGCCGTTGGTCCTCGAGTACCTTTCGACCGGCCGGCGTGATCCGGTAGGCGCGCTTTCGCCTACCGCCTTCGGCCTCCGGCTTCTCGCCAGAGATCCAGCCGTGGGTGTCGAGTCTCAAGAGAATCGGATAGACGGAGCCGATGTGAAACGTCAGCACGCCGTCCGACCTCTCTTCGAGGAGCTTCAACAACTCGTAACCGTGTCTCGGCTGCTCGTCGAGAAGCGAGAGGATCATCATTTCGGCGCTGCCGCGCTTGAGCTCACGATCCATCGTCACGGACTCAATATACGTCGAGAACGTATATCGCACAAACGGAAGTGGCTGTTAGAATACTGTCTATGAGTGACAGTATCCTGTCCAATCGGATCCGCACGTTTCGGCGCGAACGTCAGTGGTCGCAAAAAGACCTCGCGGCGAAAAGCGGCATCTCTCGCGCCGAAGTCAGCGCCGTAGAGACGGGCCGCCAGATACCGTCGACGGCCACCGCGCTTCGTTTGGCGGCGGTGCTGGAACAACCCGTCGAAGCGCTCTTCGCTCTGCCGACGCCGACGGAAGCACCGCAATGGGCGTGGCCTCCGGAGCTCCCGTCCGGACGGTTCTGGGAGGCACGGGTCGGCGCTCGTCGTCTGCTCTTCCCCTCGGAGCCGACGGCTCTGGGCTCGATCGCTCATGACGGGCGATACGGCCCGGACGGCATCGTCCGCTATGAGGGTTCGGAGCCCGATCGCACGCTCGTCGTCGCGGGCTGTGATCCCGCCGTTGGCCTTCTCGCGTCCGAGCTCATGGCGAGGGATCGGATACGGCTGTTGCCGCTCACGCGTGGGAGCCGTGATGCGCTTCGTCTCGTCGAGCTCGGCTCGGTACATGCGGCCGGAGTGCACTGGTCCGACGACGAGCGCGAGGATGCCAACAATTCGATGGTCGCCCGCGTGCTCGGAAGCGGATACCGCTTGCTCCACGTGACCCGTTGGCAGGAAGGTGTAGCGCTCGAGCCTTCCATCCGTGCGCGATCGGCCCGCGCCGTAAAGAGTGCACGCCTGCGTTGGATCGCACGCGAGGAAGGCTCCGGCGCGCGCCACGTACTCGACCGCCTCTTGGCGGGGAAGGCGCCCCGGTTCCGTTACCACGCGCGCGATCACCGGAGCGTCGCTCTCGCCATTCAGAGCGGCTACGCCCAGGCGGGCATCGCGGTGAAGATGGCGGCCGAGGAACATGGACTCGACTTCGTCACGCTGTCGCACGAGGACTACGACCTATGCTTTTCGGGCGAGCTCAAGAGCACCGAGCCCATCGTCGCGCTTCGCGCCGCACTCAAGCGTTCCGCGCTCAAGCGCTTGACCGGAGACCTACCCGGTCTCGACGTGGATCGGATGGGAGAGGAGCGCGCCGTTGCCTAACGACCTCTCAAACCTCGTCGCGTTCACGGTTCAAGTCGCGCTCGCCGGAGTCGTCCTGACGCTTCCTTTCGGCGTCCTGCTCGGCTTTTGGCTCGCGCGGACCAACCGGCGCGGAAAGAGCGTCATCGAAACTTTGACGACGCTTCCACTCGTCCTCCCCCCGACCGTCGTCGGGCTCTTTCTCCTCGAGCTGTTCGGTCGTAACCGGCCGCTCGGGCGTTTCCTTTACGAGAACTTCGGACTGTCCATCGCGTTCACGTGGCGAGCGGTCGTCATCGCTTGCGCCGTCGTGGGTTTTCCGTTGCTCGTGAGAACCGTACGCGCTTCGTTCGAAGAGGTCGACCCCCGCCTCGAAGCCGTAGCACGAACGCTCGGCAAGAGTCCGTGGCGCGTCTTCGTCACCATAAGCCTTCCGCTCGCGTTCCGCGGAATCGTCGCGGGCTTCATTCTCGCGTTCTCGCGCGCGCTCGGGGAGTTCGGCGCTACCATCATGGTGGCCGGGAATATTCCCGGCGAGACCCAGACTCTATCTCTCGCGATCTTTCAGCTCGTGCAGCTCGGTCGTGACCCCGAAGCCTACCGGCTCGCCGCCATCACAATCGTCATAGCGCTGGTCGCGATCGCGATCGCAGACAAGCTGTCGCGGCGGCCTCGCGAGAGTGCCAGGGGTAACGCTTGATCCATATCTCGCTGTCGATGCATCTCGAGACCATCGAGCTCAACGTCGATCTCGATCTCGACGGACCGGTGACCGCGCTTTTCGGCCCCTCGGGCGTCGGGAAGACCTCGTTGCTCGAGGCCGTCGCCGGGCTGAGGCGGCCCGACCGCGGAGAGATTCGGATCGACGACGACGTCTTGTTCTCCTCGTCCGGGGCCGTTTCGCTCCCACCGGAAGATCGGCTCGTCGGCTACGTCCCTCAAGACGCGCTCTTGTTTCCCCACATGAGCGTAGGCGAGAACCTGCAATACGGATCCCGCGAGGCGAGCCGGTCCGTACCGCTCGCCTCCGTCTCCGATGCCCTCGAGATCGGACACCTTCTCGAGCGCGACCCGAACACGCTCTCCGGCGGTGAGCGCCAGCGCGTTGCGCTCGGACGCGCGCTAGTGAGTGCGCCTCGCCTTTTGCTCCTCGACGAGCCCTTGGCCGCGCTCGATATCGGGCTAAAGGAGCGCGTCCTTCCCTATCTCGACCGCGTACGCGATCAATACGGTATCCCCGCGCTCGTGGTGAGTCACGATGTCTACGAGGTCCTCACTCTCTGCAATGAAGTCATCGTGCTCGACCGGGGAGCGGTCGTCGGCCGTGGCGAGCCTCGCACCGTATTGACCCGGTTCGGAGAAGCGGGCTTTTTTCGGGCACCCTTCGAGAACGTGCTCGACGTTCGCGTCGTCGCTCACGAGCCGGACGAGGGCATCACCCGAGTCGAAACCCCGGAAGGGCTCGAGATCGCCATCCCTCACCGTGATGCCGCGCTCGGGTCCTCCGCGCTTGCCGGCATCCTCGCCGAGGACATCCTCCTCGCTCGCAAGCGGCCGGAAGGTCTATCGGCACGGAACATCCTGGGGGGCACGATCGAGACCATCGACGAGAGCGAGGGCGTCGCGATGGTGCGTGTAGGTACGCCGGAGCCCGTCTACGTGAAGCTCACTCGTCGGGCGGTCATGCAGCTCGGACTCGAGATCGGAACGAAGGTGCACCTCATCATCAAGACCCACTCGATCCACCGGCTCGACGGCGCGCGTCGCTAACGCGCGTTGGTCCGCGGCATCTGTGCGTCCACACTCTGGAGATAGTCGCGGAGCATCCCGCGCAGCTCTTCCGTCTTGGCAGGCATCGCGGCGGACAAGTCCCTCGTCTCGGAGACGTCGTCGCTGAGATCATAGAGCTCGACCGCCTCCTCTTCGTAGAACTCGATCAATTTCCAGTTCCCGGCACGGATTGCGGAGCCGGGAGCCCACGTGCTTCCGTGATAGTGAGGAAAGTGCCAGACGATGAAATCTCGAATCGGGGCGTCCTGTCCTTCGAGCACCGATACGAAACTCTCTCCATCTCGATGCTGCGAAGGATCGAGTGGGAGGCCGGACAGCTCGAGGATCGTCGGGTAGATATCGGCGCTCGTCACGGGCACGGAGCTCGATCTCGCCTCCGCGTGGGGGGCCCGGACGATGAACGGGACCCGGATGCCGCCCTCGTAGCACCAGCCCTTGCCCGCACGTAGCGGCCGGTTGGAAGTGGGCGCGAGCCGCTCCGACGAAAGCGTCGATAGGCCGCCGTTGTCCGAGGTGAAGATCACGACGGTGCTCTCGTCGAGCCCGAGCTCTTCGAGTCCGTTCATGAGGCGGCCCACATTCTCATCCAAGGCCTCGACCATCGACGCATAGGCCGGATCCTCCTGACGCTCCCGGGTCGCCCCATCGCGCTCCCGCGTCGTCTCCGGTCCAGCCTGCGGTGCAAGCGCGCGACGCTTGTCACGATACTTCTCGTGATGCCGCCGCGAAGCCTGGATCGGCGTATGCACGGTGTAGAACGATAAATAGACGAGGAAACGCTCATCCTGATGGCGCTCGACGAAACGGAGGGCCTCGCTCGTCAATCGGTCGGGAAGGTACTCACCGTCGGGTCCGTCCGCGAGCACCGGATTATCGTAGGGACTGTAGTAGCCGCCCGGTGGCTGGCCCATGTGATGCCCGCCGAAGTTCACGTCGAACCCCTGGTCTTCCGGGAAAAACCCTCGATCCCCGAGATGCCATTTGCCCGCGAAGAACGTCCGATAGCCGGCCTCGCGCAGCCGTTCCGCGATCGTGACTTCTTCGTGAGCGAGCTGATGCCGATCGTCCGGCCCAACGAGCTTCCGGTCTCTCGGATCGAGTCCCGGAATCCAATCCGTGATGTGGAGCCTGGCCGGGTTCTTGCCCGTGAGCAGGGCCGCGCGCGTAGGCGAGCAGACGGGGTGCGAAGCGTAGCCATCGGTGAAACGCAGGCCGGATTCAGCGAGTGCATCGATGTGCGGCGTTTCGTAAAAGGAGCTGCCATAGGCTCCGATATCCGCATAACCGAGATCATCGACGAGGATGACAACGAAGTTCGGCGGCTCCGCAGCCAGCGCCTGGGTGCCCGTCAAAAGGAGCGAGGCCAGAAGCGCGGCTCGAACACGGTAGCCCGCTGACGCCGTCGTAACCATCCGTCGGTATTTCATGGCTTCACTCACGAAAACCTCCCCTCATCTGTTACCATAATAGTGAACTCGCTGAAACCGTCCGTCTCTCTTACTAGTTCTCGAAGGAGCCGGGCGGTGGGGGTGAAGACCTTTCTTCGCCTCAGTGCCCTTCGAGGTCGCGCGCGCCGGATGAGGGGATTACTGTATGTTCGCGCGTCACTTCAACGTCCGAGAGAATCCGTTCTACGCCGCCTCAGATCCGTGGACGATCTTCCCGAGCACGGAGCTGCAAGAGGCCGTGCAACACTTTCTGTACGCACGCGCGAACCGCGACGCGATCGCTCTCCTGACCGGGGAAGTCGGTACCGGGAAGACGACGGCTATCCGCGCCATGCAACAACATCTAGCGGAGCGCGCTCCACATACAGTCCTCCAGCACGCCACGATTAGCCCGCTCGAGCTTTTGGAAGCGCTCGTGCGCGCCTTCGCGCCGAACAAACGTACCCGACGTTCGCGGATCGGAATGGTTCAAAGGCTCGAAGAGGTTTTCGCCGCTCTTAGCGAGAGAGGCGACATCCCCGTGGTATTCCTCGATGAAGCCCACCTCTTCGACGACAGCGTGCTCGAAGAGATTCGCCTCCTCACCAATCTCAGACATAACGGCCATCCAACGCTCCAGGTCTGTCTCGTCGGGCAACCGGAGCTCGCCAAACGCCTCAGAAAAGATTCGTTTCGACAGCTCCGACAACGGGTGAGCGTTCGCTACGAGATGAAGCCGATGAGCTCAGAAGACTCGAGCCTCTATCTGATCGAGCGCATACGCGCCGCAGGCAGCGACGCGCCGAACACGGTCTTCAACGAAGACGCCGTGGACATGATCCACGCGCTGAGCGGCGGGGTGCCGCGTGAGATCAACGTGCTCGCTTCTCAGGCGATGATGAACGCCTTCGTCGACGGGTCCTTCAGCGTCCATGGCTCTCACGTCCGTGCGGCCCGCGATCATTTCGGATATGAAGGCACGCATGTCGGCAACGATCCTCCCGAGGCACGCGAGCCCACAGTGGCGGCCCAGCCGGCGAAAGAGACCGCGCCTCGAAGGAGCGGCTTGAAAGTCGGCGTCCTTCGTCCCCGCTCCGTCTGACAGAAGACCCATCTCAGCGGGAGAGAGCTTCACGAACGGCGTCGATCGTGACATCGATATCGGCGTCCGTCGTTCGCCAGCTCAGAACCGGCACGCGCATGACACGCCGCCCCTTGAAATCCGCGCCGCCGAACCAAACGACGCCGCCACTCTGAAGCCGCTCGATGACCTCATTGGTGCGTCGATCGTGGTCGCCATCTTCGGCGATGAACCGGACGATACCTTGATTGATCACCGGCGTCGCGACGACCTCGGCACCCGGAAGCGCTCCGATACCCTCGATCAAGGACTTGGCGTGCGCGCAGCTCCGGTCGATGAGCGCTTCGAGGCCTTTGCGTCCGAGCGACCGAAGCGCCGCATAGGCAGGGACACCGCGGCCTCGACGAGACCACTCCGGCGCCCAATCGATCTGTTGCCGGAGATCGTCGCTCGCGGAGAAATAGCTCGCCCGGACCATCATCGCGTCACGGTGCGCCTCGGGATGCGCGGTAAAGACGAAGCCGATATCGAAGGGAAGGTTCAGCCATTTATGTCCGTCCGTCGCCCATGAGTCCGCGGTGTCGCACCCGTCCATCAAGTGGCGATAGCTTTCGCTCGCGGCCGTCCACAATCCGAGGGCGCCGTCGACGTGAACCCAAGCTCCCTTTGCGTGCGCGATGGCACTCCCGCGACGAAAGTCGTCGAACCCACCGGTGTTGAACTCGCCCGCTTGGAGCACGACGACCGACGGCTCATCCGTGAGAGATCGCTCGAGAGCGTCGAGATCCATCCGGCCGTCCTCGTGGCTCGGATGTGACGTGATCGCGTCGACGCCCAGGCCGAGCAGACGCGCCGCCCGCGCCACGGATTCATGGCAAAGCTCTCCCGTATGGATACGGATCGGCGGTGCGCCGAACAGCCCACGCTTGCCGACGTCGTAATCACGATCGGCGAGTAGCTTCTGTCGCGCAGCGGCCAGAGCAGTGATGTGAGCCGATTGGCATCCGGTCACGAAAGCGAAAGAGGCCTCTTCGGGTATCCGAAGCAGCTCCTTGAGCCACTCGCCCGTTACCTCTTCGATCGTCGCGAGCGCGGGACTCGTCGCGTGGATGGCGGCGTTTTGATCCCACGTCGAGGTGAGCCAATCCGCGCCGAGCGCTGCTGGAAGCACGCCACCAATGGCCCAGGCAAAAAAGCGCCCGCCCCCGGTCGCGAGTAGACCGTCTTCGGCATCCGCTGCGAGATCGTCGATCACCTGCCCGTCCGGAACGCCTTCATCCGCTAGCGGCCTACCAAAGCGAGCGCGGAGCTCTTCGGCCGTGGCACTCGCGGGGATGGGCCGCTCGTCGAGGCTATCAACGTACCGAATCGCGTGCTCGAGAGCTCGGCGGAGCGCTTGGTTATCGGTCGTCATGAAGTCTCTCGCATCTCAGAATCACTATCCTTCATCCACAGGTGTTGAGCCGCATAGGCTCGAAACGGACGCCACGCTTCAGCCTTCGCTGTGAGCTCGTCCGGGGTCGGCCGCCCGCTCGGCGTCGACATGGCACGCAGGAGTCCGACGTCACTGGCGGGAAACGCATCCGGCTCCGAAAACGCCCGCAGCGCGATGTATTGAGCCGTCCACGGGCCGATGCCGGGAAGCCGCTCGAGGCGGCGCACATTGTCTTCGAGCTCGCCCACGGGCGAGAGTAGCTTCGGGTCGGCCACCACCGCAGCCGAGAGCGCCGAGACGGCACGGGCTCGCGCGCGAGGCATTCCAATCGACGCGACGTCCGCTCCGGCAAGGACATCGGGACTCGGAAAGCGTTGCGCCAGGCCAGCGCGGCCGCCGGACACCGCATCGCCGTAGCGTTCGACGAGCTTGCTGGCCAGTCGGCGAGCCGCTTCCACCGTGATCTGCTGTCCAAGGATCGCGCGCACGGCCGTCTCGAACCCATCCCACGCACCGGGAACGCGCAGACCGGGTCGAGCGGAGACACATCGCGCCAAGCTTGGGTCGCGAGACAGATGCCGCCCGATCCAATCGACATCGGCATCGAGGTCGAGAAGGCGCCTCAGGCGTGCGACCACGGAGGCGACGCGAGTCACATCCGAAAGCTCGATCGACGCGACGAGATAGCCCGCGCTCGCAGGCGCGACTTCGAGGGTTCCGATCTCGAACGTCCGGCGATAACGATCTCCGTCGACCTCCTCGATGCCATCGATGGCGCGTGCGCGTAAGAAGCTCAACATAGCGGGCCAATCGTAAGGCGATTTGTACGGGAGCTTCAGGCGGATCCGATGGTCCCCGGCGGAGGGCGCGCCTCGAAGCGCGCTCGGGGTTCGCTCATAGGCGTTACGTATCGCAGTATTGAACCGGCGCACGCTCCCGAACCCCGCCGCGAACGCCACATCCGCTATCGGGAGCGAAGTCTCGCTCAAGAGCTTCTTTGCGAACAACAACCGATGAGCGGACGCCACTTCCTTCGGCGACGCTCCTACATGCTCGTCGAACAAGCGCCGCAAGTGACGGCTGCTCACGCCGAGCCGACCGGAAAGCTCGTCCACGTCGCCCTCACCGAGGGCGCCTTCAGAGATGAGATCGAGTGCTCGACGCACGGTGTTCGCGGTGCCGCGCCAGCCGGCGAGCCCCGGAGCCACTTCCGGCCGGCACCGCAGGCACGGACGGAAGCCCGCCGCATGGGCCGCCGCTGCGCTCCGGTAGAACGTACAGTGGTCGGGCTTCGGGGTCCGGGCAGGGCACGTCGGGCGACAGAAGATGCCCGTGCTGACGACGGCGGTGTAGAACCGGCCGTCGAAACGCGCGTCGCGGGCACGCAAAGCTCGGTAACAGCGCTTGGGATCGAGCGTTTGGACCTCGGTCATGCAGCCATTATGACCAACGGCTCGCCCAAAACTAGCCGTTTTCGGACGTGGCAGTATGGCGATCTCGAAAGGGGGGAGGCGACCTCTCCGTGGAACTCGACCGATGCGTCCGCTAGCATGCGTCCATGCTGTTCGCCGATATCGACCTCTCGGCCCGCATCGAGCGGGCGGAATGCAGTCTACTGACCGACGGCGCAGCGGCCATCGCCGCGAAGCGCCCGGACGCGAACATCTTCGTGGCGAGCATCGCCGGAGGCGTCGCGATATACACCGCGGAAGGCTCGCCGCTGAACAAAGTCGGAGGACTCGGCTTCGACGGCCCCATCGACATCGCCGCGCTCGAGCGGCTCGAGCACGAGTTCACGACGAGAGGAGCACCACTTCAAGTGGAGCTCTCGAATCTCGCCGACCCCACAATCGCGCCTCTCCTGAGTCGGCGTGGATACCACCTCGAGGGTTTCGAGAACGTGCTCGGCCGCGCGCTTCCGGCAGACACGCTCCCCGCCATCGCCGACGATATCGTGGTGGCGCTCAGTGAGCATGACGAGCTTCCGCAGTGGATCGACGTCGTCGTGAACGGCTTTCTCGCGGCGGATACGGAAGGAGTCCCGTCACACGAGACGTTCGAGCGCGAAACGCTCGAGAGCATCATCTCGGATATGAGCTCGACGGATACCGGGACTCGCTATCTGGCTCGAAGGGGCGGGGCGCTCGCAGGAGGCGCCAGCATGCGAACGTTCGAAGGCGTCGCGCAGCTGACGGGAGCCGCAACCCTCGTCGAGCATCGCCGTCGAGGGGTCCAGAGCGCGCTCCTTTCCACGCGCCTGGCGGACGCCGGACGCGAAGGATGCGATATCGCGGTGGTAACGACCCAGCCAGGCTCGAAGTCACACGAGAACGTGCAGCGCCAGGGCTTCGAGCTCCTCTATACCCGCGCCATCCTCGTTCGACCGGCCGACTGAGCTCGCTTCGACCCTCGTCTTCCGCACGGGTCCACGGCAGCTAGTTCCGCCATCTCGTCGTCCAAATCATGACGTTGCCTTCTTGATCGGCCGGATCGTACTCGACGGCGGCGACGACCTGACCCACCACTTTCCGTCCTTGGATTTCGCCCGGGTGAAAGCGCCACTTCGCGGCGGATTTCAAGGCGTTGGCGTCGAGCTCATCGTGAATCCCCTCGAGGAGCTCGAAAGACCCCGGCCTTCCATCACGATCAACGATCATGCGGATTCTGACCGTCCCTCGAACGACCTCGTCTTTGAGCGCCTTGGGCATTTTGATCTTGCCTACCTTGCGGAGCACCGGATTTTTCTCGAAACGGTCGACCGGCGCTCCGTTCTCGAAGGGATCCACCTCGCCCGAGCCGTCGGAGCCGGAAGCCTTCAAAAGACGTTTCAGCTCTTCGTTCTCGCCCCAGTGGGCCCACGTCCAGGCCGTCCGTCCGGAGACGTCTTCAGCGTTCACATCTCCGCCCGCCTCGATCAGCTGGATGGCCACCGCGGTAAAACCGTACTTGCTCGCGACGATCATCGGGGTCTCACCTTCCGCCGAAGCCTTGTTCACATCGGCGGAAGCCGCAACGAGAATATCGACGACGGCTTCGTGGCCCGCCAACGACGCCATGAACAGCGGGGTCGTGCCGTCGTTGTTCTCGACGTCGACGTCGACGCGGCCGCTCGCGAGCGCGCTGCGCACGGCGGCTGCCTGTCCACTCCAAGCCGCTTGCATCAGGCTCGACGCGAGGTTTTGCGCCGATACGCCGTAGGAGACCGTGAGGCAAAACGTGGCAAAAAGATAGCGCATGCACGCACCTCCAAGTGGATGGTCCGTCGATTCTACGCCCGCGCCTGGCCGGCGACAACCGGCCGAAGGAAGCTAGCGAAGCCCCCCTGACTCCGGATGGAAACTGCGCCACCCCTCCTCGTAGGCGAGCACACCCATCAGCAGATTGCCGTCCAAGTCTTCGGCCCAAGCGGTCATCGCGTCCACATCGTGGTGCACGAGCACCTCACGCCCGGACAGCGTCACCGATACGGGGCTGTCTCGCGCGAAGAGCTTCGTCAGCGGCATCCAGATTGACTCGCCATCCAGGGCGAGTCCGAATCCCAGCACGGAAAGGTCATGGCGGGGTGTCGGATTCTTCGGTGAGGACTGTCCCGTGGGACGATTGCGGTAGAAATAGGGCCGCCCCGCTTCGTCGCCAAGCACCATGACGCGCGTCTCCGGGTAGCGGGTTTTCCAGAACTTCCACGTCGCCTGGATCGACGGCACCGCTGTGAGCGGCTCGCCCTCTAGAGGCCCGATCACTGCCTTTCCGTGCAGCTGCGACCAGACGGTGTCGGTCTCTCTGTCGACCACGAGCAAGTTGTTGTTCAAAAGCCCTTCCGCGAAATCGAAAGTCAGCTCACGATCCCCTACCTGACGGGCGTACACGACGCCCGAACCCGTCAACGGTCACCACGACGGCGCAATCGGGGTGTCGCCGACACGATCGTCGACGACCTCGCTCAACGCGAGGTAGCGTATCGGGTAGGCCATCGCTCTTCCGTCGATGACGACCCCGAGCACCAGATCGTCGTCCGGCAGTGTGGACTCAGACGCCGGCACCGACGCGGGATCCACGGGAACCGGATGGACCTTGACCTCGATGTCTTCCGCTTCCGCGCCGGGGCGCGGCTGCATGACACCGGTGACGGTGCGCTCTTGCGCGCCGGACGTCGAGACGACCGCAAAGACGCCAAACACGGCAATCGACCCCACCTTCATCGCGACACCTCCGAGATCACTCCTGAATGTAGCCCAATGTCTTGAGTTGCTGGATCGCGGCCGGGTCGAGCCCATCGAGCTCATCGCTCTCCTCGCCGCTGTGATCCGCGTTTCGCTCGGGGTCGGCCGCCATGAGCGCCTCGAGACGCGGCACGAGCTTACCGGCTTCGCCCGGAAACTCGTCGAATAGATCGTGCAGCTCGTCAGGGTCATTCTCGAGATCGTACAGCTCGTGAATATCGCCATCGGGATGTGGGATCCGGATGAGCTTCCACCGATCCGTACGGAGCATGCGCCACTTGCCGCGATTACCGTCGAAGTGCACGCGGTCGTGCTCGGGGAACATGGGACGCCTAGGCGCGCTCTCCGCGTAAGCGTCGAGAAAGGGAAGCGACCTTGCGGTGAGAAGCGGCAACAGGCTCGTCGCGTCGATATCCGTAAACGGAGTGAGGTCGGCGAGCTCGACGAGCGTGGGAGCCAGGTCCATGACACGAACTTGCTGGCCAATCTCGGTTCCAGGCTCGACCACGCCGGGATAGCGGATGACGAGGGGGACGCGCAGGACTTCGTCATACAGCGTGAAGTCATGGGTGAAGTGGAGCTCATGCTCCCCGAACGCTTCGCCATGATCGCCCGTCACGGCGACGACGGTCGAGCTGCGGAGCCCGAGCTCATCCACCGTGTCCAGCACGCGGCCGACATTGTCGTCTGCATAGACGATGGCACCGTCATAGAGATCCCGCACCTCGGACACGTCTTTCTCCGAGTATCCTTCGCCATCGAAGAAAATACTCCCGCGACTCCGTCTCCAAAAGGCGAAGTCGAGCAAGACGGAGTTATCCGGATAGTACGGGAACACCAGATCGTAATAAGGGCCACCCGGAATGTCTGCATAGGGCGTCGCTTCGAACGACTCTCGCCCGCTCGCGAGCATCGATCGTAAGTGCTCCGCTCGCGAATCCGTATCCTCAGTCTCCTCTTCATAGAGCACCGAGTAGGGGTGGCTCGGTGTATACGGTAGGTGCGGGTCGAGAAAGTGCAGCCACAAGAAGAATGGACGGCTTTGGTCGCGACCCGTAAGAAAGTCGACGGCTGAAAGCGACAGGCTGCGCGCATCGAGGCCGGCGGAGAACTTGTTGTTGTGGTACGCGTCGAAGCCCCGGTCGAGACCGGATTTCCGCCGCAACCAAGTATGGCGCGTCATCGCGACGGTCTCATAGCCCGCCGCCTGGAAGCGCTCCGCCAACGTCTCGATATCGGACAGAAGGACGCCCGGGTGATTGCGAACGCCGTGCCGCGGAGGTGTGCGTCCGGTCATGAGGGACGTGACGGACGGAAGGGTAAACGGCGCTTGAGCGATGACAGTCTCGAAGCGCGCCCCTTGAGCTGCGAGGAGATCGATATTCGGCGTCGTCCGGCGCTCATAGCCGTAGCTCGACACATGGTCGGCGCGTAGGGTCTCGATCGTGATCAGCAATACGTTCGCGGGCGCGGCGGCAGGTTCCGGGGGCGGAGACAGTTCGCAGCCGGCGCCGCCCAGCCACAGCGTCATCACGCCAAGTCCAAAGAGTTTCCGTATCACGGCAACCTCAAGATAGCTCGCCGGGCGACCATTCCACGAAGGGCTGCGCGATATCGACCTCGTACTCGCCGCGGCGGGACGGGTCGAGGTTCCACACCACGGCTCGATAGCGCCCGAACGGCACCGACTCGATCGTGTACGCGCCGGCGGCGTCCGCGGTGACATTGACAGGAGCCTCGGTCACGATGATGAACGCTGCCATCGACGGGTGGATTCCGCATGACACATCGTAGACCGCGGGGCTTTCGAACACGTAGTCATAGCTTCCCGATACGGGCGTCGCCACGTTGAACGCCGTGTCTCTCGTCTCGGTATCGATCACGTGCACGTTGTGGAGCGTATCCTCGCTGTTGCGGAACTCGACCGTCTGTCCGACGCGCACGACGAGCAGATGGGGATGGAAGTCGGTGTTGTACTGGTCCAGCCGCGCTGGGCCGTCCGGAGCTTCTAGCTCGATCGGCGTCAGCGGCTCGAGCAGGAGGATGGACGGGAACCCACCCGTGGCCTTGGGAAGAACCCCGCTAAGCGTCGCGTGAGCGTCAGAGACGTCTCTCGCTCGCGGTGCCTCTTCCGGCTCCTCGGCCGGGCCTTCGGCGCGGCACGCCAATGCCGAAAGCGCGATCAGAAGCGTGACGACGCGCAAGCGGGCTCAGCTGGAGATTTGGTTCCCCGAAGCGGGCACCGGCTGTGAGGCTAGAGAGGCCGCCCGGGTGACGATCTTCCCGTCTTGTACCGAGACGAGCACGCAGTCGCCTTTCTTCAACTCGCCACTGATCAGCTGTGCCGCCAGGCTGTTCTCGAGCTGCGACTCGATCTCGCGCCGGAGCGGACGGGCACCGTAGATCGGATCGTAGCCGTCCTTGGCGAGCTTGTCCTTCACCGCGTCGGTGATCTGGATCGCTAAGTTCTGCTCGGCGAGGCGCTCGCTCAGATCCTCCAAGCTGAGATCGACGATGCGGCGGATGTGCTCGGGCTCGAGCTGATGGAAAACGATGAGATCGTCGATACGATTCAACAGCTCCGGCTTGAAGACCGACTTCACCTCGCGCATGACCCTGTCTTTGATCTCGACATATTTGCGAGACGAGAGCGAGTTCGAGAACCCGATGCCGTTGAACTCCTGAGTGATATCCGAGCTTCCGATATTGGAGGTGGCGATGATGATCGTATTGACGAAGCTCACCGTGCGGCCCTGCGCATCGGTAAGACGCCCCTCTTCGAGGATCTGCAGGAGCATGTGATAGACGTCGGGATGCGCTTTTTCGATCTCGTCGAGAAGGAGCACGCTATACGGATTGCGCCGCACCTGCTCGGTGAGCTGCCCACCATCCCCATAGCCGATATAGCCCGGGGGAGAGCCCACCATCTTCGAGACGGAGTGCCGTTCCATGTACTCACTCATGTCCAGACGAATGAGCCTGTCTTCGTCATCGAGCAGAAACTCTGCGAGAGCTTTTGCGAGCTCCGTCTTCCCGACGCCCGTCGGCCCCAGAAAAATGAACGAGCCGATGGGGCGCTTGCGTCCCTTGAGGCCCGCACGGTTGCGGCGGATCGCATCGGAGACGGCGTGTACGGCGTTTTGCTGACCGACGATCCGCTGATGGATGTTGTCCTCCATCCGCGTGAGCTTCTGCGCCTCGGATTCCAGCATGCGTGTGACCGGAATCCCCGCCCAGCCCTGGACCACCCTCGCAATATCCTCGCTCTCGACGGTGGTGTCCTGTGGCTCTCGGCTCTCGCGCCACGACGCCATCATCTGCTTGAGGTCGACCTCGAGCCGCATGATGTTCTGCTGACAGATTGCGGCGCGCTCGTAGTCTTGTGCCTGATAGGCCTCACGTTGTTGAGAGACGAGCTTGTCGCGATCACGCTTCGTGCGGCGGACTTCGGGTGGCGAGTAGACCAGCTCCAGATGCTTGCGCGAGCCCGCCTCGTCGATGAGATCGAGCGCTTTGTCCGGAAGGAAGCGGTCGGCGATGTAGCGCTCGGACAGCTTCGCAGCGGACTCGATCGCCTCGTCACTGAAGGTGACGTCGTGGTGGAGCTCGTAATGGCGCCGCAGCCCGTGAAGGATCCGGAGCGTATCCGCGACCGAGGGCTCACTCACGGTGATGCTTTGAAACCGGCGCTCGAGGGCCTTGTCCTTCTCGATATGGCGCTTGTAGTCCTCGAGCGTCGTCGCACCGATGCAGCGAAGCTGGCCGCGAGCGAGCGCGCTCTTCAACATGTTGGAGGCGTCGAGTCCGCCTTCGACATTGCCGGCACCGACGACCGTGTGGAGCTCATCGATGAAGAGGATGACTTGCCCCTGAGCGGAGAGGACCTCGTCTTTGATCGTCTTCAATCGTTCTTCGAACTCACCGCGAAACTTCGACCCCGATACGACCTCGCTCATCTCCAGCAGCAGGACGCGTTTGTTCGCGAGCGTGTCCGGGACTTCGGCATCGGCGATACGTTGCGCGAGCCCTTCTACGATAACGGTCTTGCCGACCCCCGGCTCTCCGATGAGGACGGGATTGTTCTTCTTCCGCCGAAGGAGAATCTGAATGAGGCGATGGATCTCCTCTTCGCGTCCCACGACCGGATCGAGCGAGCCCTCCCGGGCCAGCTCCGTGAGGTCCGTCGTGTACTTCGTGAGCATCTCGAACTTGGTGTCGCCGCGCTTGTCGTCGACCGTCCGATTGCCTCGTTGACGTAAATAAGTGTCTTTCGTGCGCTCGTAGCGGAATCCGAGATCTCGGAGGATACGCGCGGACAGGCCGGCGGGCTCACGATGGAGCGCCAGGAACATGGCGCCGATCCCGACGAACCGATCGCCCATGTTGTCGGCTTCCTCTTTCGCCATCCGCAAGACTTCAGCGGTTTGAGGCGAAACGAGGATCTGAAGCGAGCCTTCGCGCCTCAGCTTGAGCTTGTTACGCTGGGCCGCGAGGATCAGGTCGACGACCGACTTCTTCGTCGGGGACGACGGATGGCCGAGCTCCGCCATGAGACGTAGCGTCTCCGAGTTGTCTTGCTCGAGGAGTCCTAGAAGGATGAATTCCGGCGTGAGCTCGTTCTGCCGAAGATTAACCAGCTCCATGGAGCCGATATTGACGGCCTCGATGACGCGCTCGGTGCAATGCCGAAACAGAACATTGTTCATGACGAAACCCCGCTAAGTTCGCGGCGCGGCTAGGGAAAACTCCGGAAGTGAAGCATAGCACAACGGACAGGCTCGTTTTTGGGAGTCGGTTCGCTATAATCCGTTCGCCGCCGTGAGAATCCTCACTGTCACGTCTTCCTACCCCAAATACGAAGGAGACACGACAGCTCCGTTTATCGAGTCCATCACCAAAGCGCTCGCATCGAGAGGCCATGAGCTGACGATCGTGTTGCCGGCAAGGCGCGACCTCGACCTCGAGCCGATCCCCGGGGTTCACTTCAGTCCCTACCGCTACGCTCCGTCGGAAAGGCTCAGCGTCTTCGGTTACGCGGAAGCCCTTCGTGCCGACGTGGCTCTGAAGGGCGCCACCTATGCGGCCGCCCCGTTGGCGGTGGTCGCGGGTAGCACCCGGCTGCTGATGGAGGCGCGACGGGGCGATTTCGACGTGCTCCATGCACACTGGGTCGTCCCCAACGGGACGATGGCGTGGCCGGCCTCTCGAGTCTACGGCTTGCCTCTCGTCGTGAGTCTCCACGGCTCCGACATCTTCCTCTCGGAGAAGAACCGCACCCTTCGTCGCGCCGCGAAACTCACATTCGCGCGCTCCAAAGCCGCTACGGCGTGCAGCGATGATCTCGCAGATCGAAGCCTCGCACTGGGCGCCAAAGAGCGGCCTCACGTGATCCCCTACGGTGTCGACGCCGACACGTTCGGGGCGACGTCGGATGGGGGCGCTCTTCGGAACACTCTCCGGATCGATCCGGATGCCGCCGTGCTGCTCGCGGTAGGACGACTCGTGCACAAGAAGGGATTCGAGTACCTGATTGACGCGGCCGCGGAGCTCCGCGCGAAAGGCACACCCGTCCACACGGTCATCGCCGGTGGAGGCGATCTGAGGGACGCGCTGGAACGTCGTGCACGCGATCACGAGATCCACGAGCACGTACTCTTCGCGGGAAACGTGGAGCGTGCCCAACTCGCCGACTATTTCGCGATGGCCGACATCATCGTCGTGCCTTCGGTGCGAGACGCCGCCGGAAACGTCGATGGACTCCCGAATGTGCTACTCGAGTCGATGGCGGCGGGACGAGCTATCGTCGCGAGCGACGTCGCGGGTATTCCGCAAGCGATCCGTGACGGCCAGGACGGCGTGCTCGTGCCGGAGAAGAACGCGGCCGCTCTCGCGAAGGCGATGGACTCTCTCGTGGGGTCGCCTTCGCGGCGGGAAGCGCTCGGAGCATCGGCCCGACAGCGGGCGCAGCAACAATTCAACTGGAACCTCGTAGGAGAGCGTTTTGAATCTGTTCTTCGCTCCGTCGCGAAAGCTAGCCAAAAAGCGTCGTGAGCACGGCGGAAGCCGCATCTACGACGCGAGAGAGCGTCTGTTGCTCGGCAGCTTCGACGTCGCGCTCAGAGGGGCATCTCTCTTTCTGGGCCTTCGCCCCAAAGGCCCCGCGAAAGCCTTGGACGCCGTGGAGAGGATTTTGTGCCTGAGGCTCGACCGTCTCGGCGATCTGCTCATGACCTTGCCCGCCCTCCAAGGGCTGCGGCTCGCCGCGCCGAACGCTCGGATCGAGCTCGGCGTCGGGAGCTGGAACGAGCCGATCGCCCGGAGGCTTCCCTTCGTCGACGAAGTCCGAGTCGTCGATACGCCGTGGGCGGCATGGGGACGAAAGGTCCCGCTCGGCGAGGCGAGGCGAGCCCTTCAGAGCAGCGCTCCCGATCTCGCAATCGATTTCCAGGGTGACGTACGCGTCACACTGTTGATGGCCGAGACCAAGGCCCCCCTCCGCGCGGGCTACGGCGATACCGGCGGCGCCTACCTCCTCACCCATCACGGGAGGTGGGACGAGCAGCAGAGCTGGTACTCTCAGAACAATGATCTCGTCCGACGGCTCTACCCGAAAGCCGCTCTGACGACGCGGCCCTACAATTTCCTCACGGATGACGATCGCACGGACGGGCAGTCATCTCTCGGTTCGCTCCGCGCGACGGGGCTGCCTCTCGTCGGTATTCAACCGAGCGCCGGCAGGGCGCTCAAAGAGTGGGGGCCGAACAGGTTCGTCGCGCTCATCGATCGCCTGCAAGGCAAAGCGATCGTCGTCCTCACGGGAAGCGACGGCGATCGCCGTCTCGTCGAAAGCATCGCCTCGCGGACGAAGTCGCGACCCGAGACGCGGATCGGTTTGCCTCTCATCGGATTCTCGGCGCTAGTGGAAGCGCTCGATCTGTTCGTATCCGGCGACACGGGCCCGATGCACTTATCGCACGCGGTCGGGACGAAGACTCTCGCTCTGTTCGGGCCATCAGACCCCGTCCGCTACGGGCCCGCCGACGAGCACGGCCTTCGAAGGGTCGTCCGAAACGAGCTCTATTGCTCCCCGTGTAACATGATCCGTCGTCCACCTCAGGAATGCTCGCGAAGATCGACTCCCGAATGTATGGCGACGATCGAGCTCGACGACGTCTGGTCCGCGTTGCGCGAGGAGCTGAAGGCGATACCGGCTTAGCCGCCGAGCCTATCGCCGAGCCACTTCAGCTCATCCTTGCGAAAGAAGCCGAACGCATAGAGCGCCGCGGGGAACAGCAAGCTCGCGCCGAGCTTGATCGGCACAGCCTGGATCCACTCCACCGGCGCGAGCGTCGAAACGAAGAACGCAAGCACGCCTGCGATCGCGATCCGACTGATCCGGCCCCACTCGAACGGGATGGGGTAGTGCCGGTTCCCGAACCAGTAGCCGAGAACGGCCATCACGCCGTAGCCCACGACGGTGGCCCACGCCGCACCTACCATTCCGTAGCGCGGGATCCACAGGATGTTCAGGATCACGTTCGCGACTGCAGCCGAGATCGTGATCACGGGAAAGTAAGTGGTCTTCTTGCTGATCCCGATGCCAATCGACGTCAAAGCGAAAAGGCCCTGCATCATGTAGGCGAGCACGATCACCGGAATGACGCGATGCGCCGGGTGAAACTCTGCCTCCGCCATGAGGAAAAGAAGCTCTCTGCCGAACACGGCGTTCAACACGCCGCACCCCGCGAGCACCGCGAACCCGTAGGTGGCCATCCGCGCCAACGTCAGCTGGGCACTCGCCGTCTTCTTGCCGTCCGCCTGAGCGTAGACGAACGGAGCCCAGGCGAGCTCGAACGCGGAGAGAAAGAACTTGACGCCCGTCCCCATCATGTAGCCGATGTGGTACAAGCCGGTCGCCGAGAGCCCGAGGAAGACCTCGATGAGCTTCCGGTCGGAGAGGTTGAGCACTTGGTGCGCAAGACCGTGCGGGACCTTCGGAATGCCGAAGTGCAGAGCGCCCCGCAACATCGGCCACGAGAAGCCGAAGGTGAGGTTCCCGACCAAGGTTGGCGTGAGTGCGGCAACGAACAGCATCGATGCAATGACGTCCGCCCACAAGACACCCGCCACGCCCCAGCCGCTCACGATGAAAGCGAGCTTGAGCGCAATATTGATCCCGCTGCGAAACAGCGTCATCGTCGTGAACGACTTCGACTTGCCTCGAATGCGAAACAGGTTCATCGGAACGAAGCCGAAGCTATTCAACAGTGTGTCGAGCGCGACGAGGATGACCCACGTCGAGATGTTCCGTAGCGGGAACTCCTCGCCCAGTAGAAAGCTCCCGATGCGCGGTGCGAGAAAGACACACGAGACGAAGAGCGTCGTGCTGATCGCTAGAGCCGCACCGAACAGAGTCGTCGCAAGGAGGCGACGTGACGCATCGGTCTTTTGCTCGTAGTAGATGCGAAAGAATGCGGCGTCCAGTCCCGAGCGGAAGAAGATCTTCGCGAGGACACCGAACAGGAGCAGGATGCCAAGCGCCCCGTAGTCGGCGGGAGAGAGAAACGCCGTGAAGACGGGCAGCAGTAGAAAATTGATGAGATAAGGGACGACGTCGGCCACGCCGTAGATGGCGGAGTGGCGGGCCAGCTTCTCGAGCTCCGCGCGGATCACGGCCGGATCATATAGGGATTGGGCCGGAAGAGGCGGGGACCGCTAGAGCCCGACGATCTGCTCGATGAGCGGCGCCTCGGCGAGGAGCTCCTTGCGGTCGCTCTTCTCGGGGCGGTGGGGGCTGATCCGATAGATGGCGCTGCCGTTCGTGTAGACGACCGCACCGTCACGGCGAATATCGAACGAAACGACCGCGGACGCGACGACGCGCTCCCGTCCATCGGGTGTTCGCTTGATGAGCTTCCAGCTCGAGTCGACGATGGGAGCTTCACCGCCGCCGTTACGCGAGTCGCGGTCAGAGCGCGCGGCGTCGATCAAATTGCCCCAGATGAGCAGCTGGCGCGGGTCGGGATTCTGCTGTTCTTGCCCATCCGAAGACAGCGACTTGCCCGTGTAGCGGAGGGTGAAAAAGTTCAACCACTGGAAAATGGCATAGAGGAAACGGAACGGAAGCGCGAGCAAGCTGAGCAGGCCCTTCAGGGGGTTCGCGCGTTTGGCTCGCAATCGGCGGATGAAATACAGCGTGCCGTCCGCGCTTTGCCGTGGCGCGAGAAAATCGTGAGCGTCGTCCGATGCCAGCTCGTTCACCTCGCCGGTGTCCAGATCGACCCGGCAAATGCTAAACGGGCTCATCCCCACGACGTGACCTTCGGGGCTGCGAGCGAGCCCGGCGCTGTGGTAAACGAGAGCGTTCTTGCCCTCGACCCACGACGGAGCTTCGTCTCGGCTATCTCCTTCCGTCACCTCCGAAAGCTCGTAGCTGTCGCCGGCGAGAACGGCGAGATGTCTCGCACCGTTGTCGGACTCGACGGAGCACGCGACTCGGTTGTTGAGCCCCGGCCGGGAAAGATGCAGCAATCGGTCTTCCCGACCGTGCTGGATACGGCTCTCCCGCTTTCGGGCGACGTCGTAGACGAACAAGCCGGCGAGGCCACCGACATGAATCGAGTACAGCAGCTGGCCCGATTCCCGCCCGGCCGCGACACTCGTCACTTGGGGCATCGTAGCGGGCGCGATCTGTTCGGCGGCCATCATCATCCCGCCAGACAGGAAACGAGCGCCACTGCCTTCCGTCTTCCATTCCTGGCGCTTTTGGATCTCACGCTCTCGCCGATTCACGTCTTCCGCGAAGGCGCTCTCGACCGGGGTCACGCTGCCGTGAGCGAGCAGGTGGACCTTGCCCTGCGAGAGAAACGCCACCTCTGGAATGGAAACGGGATCGTGGGCCATGGCTTCGAGTCCGAACGCCTATGAAAGAAGTCTACCGGGCGAGACGAGCGACGGCAACAAGCGCGCCGCGGCCGCTCAGTCCTGCCGTAGCGCCGCCAGGGGATCCGTTCTCGATGCGCGGCGCGCAGGAACGCCCGTTGCCACCGCGGCCACGGCCAAGATCGCGACGGCAACGGTGACATAGGTCGCCGCATCCGTCGTTGTCACCTGGAAGAGGAAGGTCGCGAGGAGACGAGACGCCAGGAGCGCGCCCATCACACCCAAGCCGATCCCGCATCCGGCCAGCAGGAGCCCGTCTTTCAGAACGAGACGAAAGACCGACCCGGCCTCAGCGCCGAGCGCGAGACGAATCCCGAGCTCACGCTTGCGGTGGCTCACATTCATGCCCATGAGCCCATAGAGTCCAACCGATGCGAGCACGATCGCCGTGACGGCGAAGACCGTGAGCAGAAACGTATTGAACCGCGGGCTCGCCACGGACTCCGAGACGATCTGGCCCATCGGCATCACCTTGTAAACGGGCAGATTGGGATCCACGTTCCGGATCTCGGCCGACGCCATCGCGGTCACCGCCTCCGGGTCGCCCTGCGTTCTCAGGACGAGGGTCATGAACGGGAACGGGACTTGCGCGAACGGGGCGTAGATCGCCGCTTGGGGATCTTGGTCCAAACCTTTGTGGAGCACGTCGCCCACGACCCCGACGACCTCGATCCATTCGTCGTCGTCATGGGAGAACCTCCGACCGATAGGGTCCTCGCCCGGCCAGAATCTCTCCGCTGCGGTCCGGTTCACGAGGGCGACGTTGGGGCTATCCTCCGTGTCGTCGAACGAGACGTCGCGACCGCTCAAAATCGGGATGCCCATCGTGCGGAAGTAGTCGGGAGCGACGGACTGAAGCCCCGCCTGCCACTCAGCCCCCGGCGTCGGGTGCTCTCGGCCTTCGATATTCACCCCGAAGTTCGCCGAGGTGCCGCTCAAGGGCACTCCCAAAACACCGCTCGAAGACTCGATCCCGGGCAGCGACGACAAGCGCTCGAAAATCTGACGATGGGTGCGCGCGATCGTTTCGCCCTCCGGATAGCGGGACGCCGGAAGCCAAATGCGCATCGTCATGACCGACCCCGAACGAAATCCGGGATCGATGTTGCTGAGCCTAGCGAAACTCTTGATCAACAAGCCCGAGAGCACGAGCAAGACGAGCGCGAGCGAGACCTCCACGACCACGAGAGCGCTCCGGGTGCGGCGACCCCTCTTTCCCGAGGAGCCTCGTCCGGCATCTCTGAGCGCGCCGTCGACATCCGTGTTCGACATCTGTAGCGCCGGCAAGATTCCGAATACGAGCCCGGTAGCCAGTGACACCGCGATGGCGAAGCCGAGAACGGCCGGGTTGAGAGAGACGGCGTCGAGGCGAAAAACGCGATCGGGCGCTAGCAGCAAGAACAGTCGAGTGAGTCCCAATGAGAGCATCACGCCGAACAAGCCGCCGAAGAGTGCCAACACCAGACTCTCGACCAGGCAATCGGTAACGATGCGCGCGCGACTGGCGCCGAGCGATGCGCGCACGGCGATCTCGTTCTCGCGGCCCGAAGCTCGAGCCAGCAGGAGACTCGCCACGTTCGCGCAGCCAATCGCAAGGAGCACGAAAACGGCACCGAGGAGGATGAGGAGCGCGGGACGCACGTCGCCCGCGATGTGCTCACTGAGCGGCACGAGTCGAATGCCCCGGCCCTGATTCTCGTCGGGATATTCCTTCTCGAGCCGCGCGGCGACGACGTCCATATCCGCCTGGGCGGAATCGAGCGTGACCGAAGGCGCTAGCCGGCCTATGACACGGAGCCAGTGGAGTCCTCTCAACTCATCGGGCGGAACGCCCAGGTCGATCGGCGGCGTCGGTGCTAGTGACTTCGCGCGCGTCCACACATGTGCGTCTTCGAACGGGATCTTGAAGCCCGCCCGCGCGACGCCAATCACGGTATGGGCCTCATCGTTCAACGTCAGCTTTTCGCCGAGTACGTCCGCACGCGCCCCGTAAGCGCGCTCCCAGTATTCGAACGAGAGCACGACGGCGTAGGCGTCGGCGACTTCATCGGAGAACGTGCGTCCGAGATGTGCGCTCGATCCCATCACGTCGAAGAAGTTCGACGTCACTTCGACGCCCGCCAACCGCTCGGGTGTGCTGGCATCGGTACGCGTCAACAGCTGAGGTGTGAGTGCCGCGAGTCCTTCGAACGTTTCGTTTTGATTCTGCCAGTCGATCAGATTGGCGCCCGAGGCGTTGGCCTCGTTGTTCTCGCCTTCGGTACTCCAAACGACAGCGAGCGCGCGAGCGTCCTCATACGGAAGTGGGCGCAGTAATACGCTTTCGATCACACTGAAGATCGAAGTCGCGGAGCCGATGCCCAAAGCAAGCGTAGCGATCGTGATGATCGCGAATGCAGGCTGTTTGGAAAGCGAGCGAAACGTATAGCGAAGGATCATTTCTGTCTCAAAACAAAACGCTCGGACCGCGCGGAAGGTTCCCCGGAACCGGATTTGCTCCGGGGAGAAAGTGCTGATAGTCTTCTTGTTGCCACCCTCCTCTCATTACCCCTGAGGAAGTCCTTGGAGCCGGGATTCCAACCCCGGCGGTGGCCCTTTTCTCGCCTTTTCTCCCAATTTCGTTTAAAAATTAAAGGTCGCTGTTCCGATTTGGAACAATAGGCTAGTAAGAACTGGCCAGAGCATCCCTCACCCGACGAAGCAAATCGCGCGTCAGCCGCACTCCATCGCTCTCGCTCACGTCCGATCCCTCATATTCGATGCCCACATAGCCGCGGTAGCCGGCATCGAGGACGATCCGCATCATTCGCTCGTAATCAGTGCGGATCTCGTTCCCCGCAGCATCAAAGTCGTGTGATTTCGCGCTGACCGCTCGTGCAAAAGGCATGAGCTCACGGACACCTCGGTAGCGGTCGTACCATTCTTCCGGCTCCGCTCGGATGAGGAAGTTGCCAAAATCCGGAAGCGTCCCGACCCGTGGATGATCCACCTGCTCCATGACCCCCTTCAACCAGGCGCCGTTCGAAGAGATGCCCCCGTGATTCTCGACAATGACGTCGATGGCAAAGGAATCGGCATACTCGCAAAGGGCTCTCAACCCATCCGCGGCGTGCTTCGCTTGCTCGTCGGGCGCGAGCGTGTCGTCGCTCTTCGCGTTGACGCGGATCGAATGGCAGCCAAGTGCTTGGGCCGCGCGCACCCACTTGTGGTGGTTGGATACGGCGGTGCCACGCACGGACGCTTCCGGAGAGCCCAGATCCCCTTCGTTGTCGCACATGATGAGCAGGCTCTGGACGCCGTTGTCATCGGCGCGGGCGCGCATCTCTGCCAGGTAAGTCGCGTCCTCGGCCTTGTCGAAGAAAAATACATTGACGTACTCGACCGCGTCGATCCCGTAGTCTTTGCTCGCGTTCGAGATGAAATCGAGATGTTCCATCTCGCCGGAGCGCAAAGCTCGATGGAACGACCATTCGGCGATGGAGATGTCGAAAAGCTTCGTGGACTGAGCGCGGAGAACCGCGGCAGGGATCAGCGACAGGAACTCACGGCGGTACATAGCACGGGGATTGTATAATCCCGGGATTGCGCACCGAAAGCGACACGATGGTGCTCGTCGGCCGCGTCCCTGAAAGCGCCGAGGAGATTCGAAGGCTTCGTGTCTTCGATAGTGACGGTGCAACCATCATCGCGTGGCAGCATCGCAAGATCGTCCAGGATCGATTCGTCACCGATGATGTCGGCCGAGCGCTCGAGCGGAACAGCGTTCGCTTCGAAACGCCGGCGCGACTGCTGTCGACCGAGGCCAAGAGTGAAACGGAAGTCGACTTCGAGGTCGAGGACGCGGTCATCTCTTGGTTCAAGAGCTACGGTCGAGACTACTTCAGAGAGAGATTCCGCCACGACCCGCTGAGCCTATGGTGGTGGTCCGAGCTCTACCTTTACCACGAGACACCCCTGCGCCTCGTCATCCGCGACATCGAGATGCTCGCGCGACTCGTCGAAGTCCGTCAACCTCGGCGTCTCGTCGTTCTCGGCCCGGTCCGCGAGCTCGACGCCGCCGCGCGGCATCTCGTCCCGCGGGTCCAAGTCATCGGTGAGCTCCTCCCTTCGCCGCCATCGCACGTCCAGACAACCCGCCTCCACGTGAGCGATCTATTAAAGATGATAGGCACGGGCCTCAAATCCGTCTTCCGTCGTCGACCCCGTCCCTCCGATGGCTCGCCGCGTGTGTTCTTCCTTACGCACGGCTCGATGTGGCGTGGCGACCGTGAGATGTATTTCGACCGGATCCTGCCTGCCATAGAGGCGCTCGCGAGCACGAGCGTCGTCGCGTTCGGGCCTCCTAGCCCGTTCAAACAGCGCGGCTTCGTCGACAGCGCCAAGGACATGCTCGAAGTCGGCGCAAGCAATCTTCCCTACGTCTCGAGCCGGCGCTACTTCTCCGCGGGGATGTGCTGGACGCTCATCGGAGCGTTCTCCGAGAGCCGGCGCATGTGGCGCACGTTCGCGAAGGAAGCGACTCCGACGCATCGCGGGGTCGAGCTCGGGGCGACCGCGCGGGCCAGCTTCCGCGACACTTTCTACCGACAGCACCCTTGGGCGCTCCGCTCCTATTACGAGGTCCGAAGCGCTCTCGTGTCCGAAAAGCCGGACGTGCTCGTCCTCTATGCCGAATCGAGCGGGCTCGGGCGTGCCGCAGTGTCGGCCGCGCGCGAACTGGGGATTCCGTCCTTCGCGATCCAGCACGGCATCATGTACCCCCACTACTACTCACATGAGCACGCACCGTTCGAGCTCGAGGGCGAAGCGGAAGGCCGCGCCGTGCCGATTCCCACGACGACCGCCGTGTACGGAAGCGTGGCACGTGACCTCCTCGTGGATCGAGGCAGCTACGACCCCGGCCGCATCGTGATCACCGGGAGCCCGAAATTCGATGAGCTCGTCAAAGCCGCGGAAGGATATGACGCCGAGGCAACACGAGCATCGCTAGGCCTCGCGGCCTCTAGCCGCTTCGTCGTCCTCGCGTCGCGCTGGAGCGCCATCGGCCCGGTTTTCCGCGAGCTCGTTGACGCGGTCGAACAGCTCGACGACGTCTGGCTGCTCGTCAAGCCTCACCAGGCCGAGGCAACGGCTCCCTACGAGGACGTCTTGCACGAAGTCACGCCGACCCGGAGCCGACTCCTCCCCGCATCGAGCCACTTGCTGGAGCTGCTCTTTGCCTCCGACGGTTTGGTAACGGTAGACTCGTTCGCGTCGTCGGAAGCACTCGTGCTCGGGCGCCGGGTCCTCGTCGTGAATCTGCCGAGCAACCTCGATGCGCTCGTGGACAAGGGCGTCGCGGTGGGCGTGCGGCGTGGTGATTCGATTCTCGCGGGGCTCGAGAGACTCCTTTTTGACGAGGACGCGGCTCGCGCGGTCGAAGAAAAAAGACGAGACTACATCCAAGAGTTCGCGTCCGGCGCGGACGGCCGCTCAACAGAGCGTATCGTGGCCGCGATTCTCGAGACCGCGCAGCCATCCAAGGACGAGGGGAAGTAAAACACAGTGAAAGTCGGAACGCGCACCATCGGAGACGGCGAGCCGGCATTCGTGCTCGCGGAGGTCGCCTCGGCCCACCAGGGCGAGGCGGTACAGGCGCTCGATCTCGCCTCGAACGCCCGCAATGCAGGTGCCGAAGGGGTGAAATTCCAGCTATTTCGATCGCAGAGACTCGTCCCTCCGAATGCGTCGAACCGCGCCGTATTCGACCGCATCGAGCTATCGACGGACGACTGGGGGCGCGTATTGACTGCCGCACGATCTCTCGGCATTCCGGTATTCGCCGATGTCTTCGACCGCGAAAGCCTCGCGATCGGAGAAGAGCACGGTGTCGCCGCCTACAAGATCCATTCGACCGACATGGAGAATTCCGAGTTCATAAGAGCGGTCGCGGCGACGGGAAAGCCCGTACTGCTGTCGACCGGCGGATCGAGCCTCGCGACCGTCGACCACGCGCTGTCGGAGTGCCGGTCCGAAGGTGCCGGAGACGTGATGCTGCTCCACGGTGTGCAGAACTTCCCCACCGAGGCCGCCGACTCGAACCTCCGCTTCATCGAGACCCTCAAGCGCACGTTCGGGGTTCCGGTAGGATTCTTGGATCACGTCGACGGCGGCTCGCCGATGGCGCTCGCGCTGCCGGCACTCGCGGTCGCGTTCGGGGCAAACCTCGTGGAGAAGCACACGACCCTGGACCGCAGCGCGCAAGGCTTCGACTACGAGTCGTCGCTCGAAAAGACTCAGTTCGCGTCGATGGTCGAGCTCATCCGTCAAGCGGAAGCGTCGTTCGGCGAGGCACATTGGCAGCAGAGTGACGGAGCGGAGCGCTACCATCGGATGATGCGCCGCGCGGTGTTGAGTCGGGTCGACCTCAAACAGGGTGTGCCTCTGATGCGAGACCACCTCGCCTTTTTGAGGCACGAAGAGGGAGTCTCTCCCGACGAGGCCGGCGCGCTTATCGGCCGCAAGCCCTCGAGCGACATCGCGGCGTGGACGCCGTTGACGGAGGATCTGTTTGACTGAGCCCTCGAGCGGCGTCTCCTGGCTCGACGGAGAGGTCGCGATCGCGGTCTCCGCGCGTATGCGCTCCCAGAGGTGCCCGGGAAAAGCGCTGGCGCCTCTCGCGGGGAAGCCCCTGCTCGCACATCTGCTCGAGCGCCTCATGACACTCGGCGGCACCGCGCCCCTCGTGCTCGCGACATCCACCTCGCCCGAGAACGACCCCCTCGAAAAGCTCGGCGAGGAGATGGGCATCCGGGTGTTCCGTGGCGATGAGGACGACGTCCTAGGCCGCTACCTGGCGCTCGCGGAACATTTCGACGTCCGGCACGTCGTTCGGGTGACCGGCGACAACCCTCTCACCGACGTGCCGTTGATCGAGAGCTTGACGAAAGCACATCTCGAGAGCGACGCGGACTACAGCTATGTACCCGGCGACGCGTTGCTGATGGGCATTCTCTCCGAGGTGGTGTCACGACGGGCGCTCGCACGGAGTCATCGCGAAGGCGAGGCACGTCATCGCTCGGAGCTGGTAACGCTCTTCATCAAGGAACATCTCGACACGTTTCGCGTCGTGCATCACACGCTCGACGAGACGCTCTACCGTCCGGAATATCGCCTCACGGTCGACGAGCCCGACGATCTCGTGCTCATGGAGCGTATCTTCGATAGACTTTACCGTTCGGACCACATGCTCTCCACCCAAGAAGCGATTGAGCTTCTGGACAAAGAGCCCGCGTTACTTCAGCTCAACTCTCATGTGAGCTCGAGTGCGGCCAACATCCGGTCCGTAGATTTGGACAGCGAGGAATGAGCGGAGTGACCAGAGCAAGAGAGGTCGATTTCGGCGGACGCCTCATCGGCGAGGACCATCCCGCATTCGTCATAGCGGAGGCCGGCGTCAACCACAACGGTGATATCGAGCTCGGCAAATCGCTGATCCGCGAGGCCAAAGCGGCGGGCGCGGACGCGATCAAGTTTCAAAGCTATAAGGCCGGCAAGATCTCGACGCGGACGGCGCCACGCTACTGGGTGGAGCCCGACGATCCGGACGGAAGTCAGTACGACACCTTCGCGAAGCTCGACAGCTTCGGAGCCGAGGAACATGAGGAGCTGTTTCGATACGCGAAAGAGCTCGACTTGCTGTGTTTCTCCGCGCCGTTCGACGACGAGGCCGTTGACATGCTCGAAGAGCTAGGTGTCCCGGGCTACAAGATCGCCTCGGCGGATCTCACGGATCATCCACTGCTCGAAAAGGTTGCAGCGAAAGGCAAACCCGTGATTCTGTCGACCGGCCTCGCGACGATCGCAGAGATTTCCGACGCCATTGACGTCGTCCGCCGCAACGACAATGAGCAAATCGTCCTCCTCCATTGCACACTCCAATATCCCTGCGATGCTGAGAACGCGAATCTTCGCATGATGGCTCACATGAAGCAGGCGTTCCCGGCCGTGCCCGTCGGGCTTTCGGACCACACTTTGGGGATCGCCGTACCGCAAGCAGCCGTAGCGCTCGGGGCCGTGGCCGTCGAGAAGCACTACACCGTCGACAAGACGCTGCCGGGGAGTCCCGATCATCACTTGTCGGTCGACCACCACGACCTGAAGCGCATGATGGAAGGCATACGGACCATCGAGAAAGCCATGGGGCGCTACGAGAAGGGACCGGTCGAGGCCGAATCGGAAGCCTATCGCTTCGCCCGTCGCAGCATCGTCTCCGCGACCGCGATCGACAAAGGCACGGCGATCACCCGCGACATGCTCACGTTCAAGAGGCCGGGAACCGGCATCTATCCGAAGTTCGTCGAGGTCGTCGTCGGACGCACGGCATCCGTCGATATCCCCGAAGACACCGTCGTCGAGTGGCGGATGCTTTGAGCCGCTGCACCTTCCGCTCTCATCGATGAAAGAAGCTCTCAAGGTCCTCGCCATCGTCCCCGCGCGCGGCGGCGACCACGAGGTGCCCTATCTCAACATCAAGCGCCTCGGCTCCTTGCCGTTGATCGCCCATACGTTGCGCGAAGCCGAGCAGAGTCGTTACATCGACCGCGTCGTCGTGTCGACCGACGATGATCAGGTCGCGCAAGTCGCGCTCGAGTACCGCGCCGAGGTCCCGTTTCGACGGCCCGAAGCCCTCGCGGAGGACCTGTCGGAGATCAAAGTCGTCATCCGTCACGCCGTCGAGACGTTGGAGCAGCAGGAAGGCGAGCGATTCGACATCGTCGTGACGCTCCAGGCCACGTCGCCTTTCAGGACTGCGAAGCAGATCGACGAAGCGATCGACGAGTTGATCGAGCATGACCACGACGCCGTCATCTCGCTCAAAGAAGTCCGCACTTTGACGTGGCACCGTCCGCTGGATCGGCTGGAGCCGCTCTTCGATCGACCGGGCCGTCGCGACGAGCTCGCGCCCCTCTATCACGAGGATGGTGCCATCCGCGTCATCCGGCGCGAGGTTCTCGACGCGCCCGAGCGTCTGGGCAAGAGCGTCGGGCACGTGCTGATGGACAAGATGTCGGCGCTCACGGTGCACGATATCTACGACTTCTGGCTCGCCGAGAAGCTCGTCCACCTTCCGCGGGTGCTCTTCCGCGTCGACGGTAGCGCCGAGATGGGAATGGGCCACGTCTACCGAAGTCTCGCCGTCGCGAACGAGCTGACCGCGATCGTCTCTCACGCGGACGTTTGCTTCTTGATGCGAGCGGACCGTCCCGAGGGCGTCCAACACGTGTCCCGATCGGGATTCTCGGTGCGCGTGATCCCGCCGGAGCTCCCGACGACGCTCGAAGTCATCCGCGACTACTCTCCCAATATCATCGTGAACGATCAGCCCTTTCTCGAAGAAGGCTATCTTCGCGCCCTCGCCGACCTAGGCGCGTCGACGGTAAACCTCGTCGACTCGCTCGAAGACATCGAAAACCCCTCGGGGCTCGCGTCGATTATCATCGCGACGATGCAAGACGGCGAAGCCGACCTCAACGACTACCACGCGGGCCCGGCCTTTGCGATCCTACGCGACTCGTTTCGGAACAAAGCCGAGGTCACGGCGCCGAGCCCTGAAGAGAGCGACAGCCGACGGGTCGTGCTGAGCTTTGGCGGAAGCGATCCTCAGAACTTGACGATGAAAGCCCTCTCGGCGATGCAGTCCGTCGAGGGACTCGACGTCACCGTCGTACTCGGCCCCGCCTACAGCTACCGACGAGAGCTCGACGCATTCGTGGACACGCTATCGGCACCGCCGACCATTCTGCGGAACGTCGAGCACATGGCCGACATCCTTTTCGAAGCAGACCTCGTCTTGTGCTCCGGCGGTATGACGGTGTTCGAGATCGCCGCGCTCGGGCGTCCAGGTATCGTGTTGTGCCAGAACATGAAGGAGCGCGAGCGCATGGACGGCTTCGCGAGCTACGGGACGATTCTCCATCTCGGACTGGGAACGGAAGTGTCCTCGGACGATATCCGGGCGAAGGCCATTGAACTCTTGACCGACGGTGAGAAGCGCCGGCGGATGGGAGATGCCGGGCTCCGCCTCGTCGACGCTCAAGGAGCGAATCGAGTCTACGAAGTCATGAAGAAGGCCGGGAACAAGGGCCCGGCAAGTGGAGGCCGTTGGCAGTGAAGAAGATTCTAATCACCGGAGGTGCCGGCTTCATCGGCTCTCACCTCTCGGAAACGCTGCTCGACAGAGGTGACGAAGTTCATGTCCTGGACGACCTCTCGACGGGCAGCATCACAAACATCGATCATCTCAAGGAGAACGAGGCCTTTCGCTACACCATCGACTCCGTCATGAACGAGCCGATAACGGCGGAGCATATCGACCGCGTCGACGTCGTCGTCCACCTCGCCGCCGCCGTGGGCGTGCGCTTGATCGTCGAAAGTCCGGTCAACACGATCGAGACCAACGTGCACGGGACGGAAACCGTGTTGAAGCTCGCCAACAAGAAGAAGAAGCGAGTCTTGCTCGCCTCGACTTCGGAAGTCTACGGCAAGAGCCAGGCATTTCCGTTTCGCGAAGATGCCGATCTCGTGATGGGAGCAACGAACAAGGGTCGTTGGAGCTACGCATGCTCGAAAGCCATCGACGAGTTCTTGGGCCTCGCCTACTACAAGGAGAAGAAACTCCCGGTCACCATCGTGCGTCTCTTCAACACCGTTGGGCCGAGACAGACCGGGCGCTATGGGATGGTGATCCCAAACTTCGTACGCCAAGCGCTGGACGGGCAACCCATTACCGTTTACGGCGACGGCACCCAAAGCCGATGTTTCACCGACGTCTCCGATGTCGTCGGCGGACTCACGGGCTTGATCGACCACGAGGACGCACCGGGAGAGATCTTCAACATCGGCTCGCATCAGGAAGTCAGTATTCTCGAACTGGCGAAGCGAGTGAAGGCGCTCACGAAGAGCTCCTCGGAGATCGTTTTCGTCCCCTACGAAAAGGCCTACGAAGAAGGGTTCGAGGACATGCCGCGACGAGTGCCCGACATCTCGAAACTGTCGGCGCTCATCGGCTATGAGCCGCGGGTCAGCCTCGACCGTATTCTCGAACGAGTTATCGACTACCTATCCACGAACTGACGCGTTCGATGCGAGACCCCTTTCTCGTCGTCGTCCTGATCGTTGCGGCGGCGCTCCGGCTCTACGGGATCGACCACGGGCTTCCTTACGTCTACAACCCTGACGAGGTGAACATCATGGCCCGCGCGTTGTCGATCGCGCGTGGGTTAGACCCTGCCTACTACCTCTATCCGAGCTTGTTTTTCTACTTTCTCTTCGCGATCATGGGAGCGCTCTTCGCGCTCGGCTGGGCCGTGGGAAGCTACGCGAGCGCGGGCGCATTTCAGGCCCAGTTCTTCACTGACCCCACTGTGTTCTACCTGGCGGGGAGGCTCGTCGGTGTCATGAGCGCCCTCGGGACGATCGTCGTCACCTACCTGGTCGTCCGCAAACATTTCGGGCAGGCGGCCGCCAGGGCCTCGGCACTGCTCATTGCCGTCGCCTTCGTGGGGGTGCGCGACGCGCACTACTTGAAGCACGACGTACCGAGCGGGCTGTTATTCGTGCTCGTCATTTGGGCCTCCGACCGCGCCTTCGAGCGATGTGATCGGCGAAGCTACCTCATCGCGGGCGTGTTTATCGGCGTCGGCTTCGCGACGCACTACTACATGATTTTTCTTGCGCCGGCCTTCGTCATGGGGCACTGGGCTTTCCGCCGTTTCGACGACTTTCGTCACGTGCTTCTGACCGGTGCGGTGTCGGCGGCGACGTTTTTCGTCTTGTCCCCTTTCGTGGTGCTGCATTTTCCGACGGCGCTCGAGCACATGCGCGCGAACCGTCAGGTCGTCGTCGACCGAAGCTTCGACTCCGGAACGAGCCTGTTCCCGAGCCTTGGGCTCTATCTCGAGTTTCTCTGGTCGCAAGGAATCGGTGTCGTCTTCTTCGCTCTCGTGCTGGCCGGCATTGCGATCCTCGCGTACCGGTCGCCCCGTCAGTTGACCCTTTGGGGCACGTTTCCCGTCCTATTCTTCGGGTTCATTACCTACACCTTCTTCGCCGGACGCTACTTGAACCCGATCTTGCCCGCCATGGCGGCGGCGTGCGGGGTCGCGGTTAGTGTTATCGTCACGCGTTTCGGAAGCACGGTCGCGGCAGCCGTCGTGGCCATCGCTTGCGTTCAGCCAGTGTACAGCGCTCTTCAGATCGATCGGCTCTTTGCCGGGCACGACACGCGCACGCTGGCCCGCGAATGGATGGTGGCCAACGCCGAGGCGGGCGACGTGGTGGCATTGCAATCCTATTCGGTGCCGCTCCCCCAGAGCGCGACGAGCTTTCGCGACAGCCTGGCGGCGCGAGGCGCGACCTCCGAGCTCGACCGCGGCGGCAAGTACGCGTCGCTCCTCGCGGTGGCCGAACTGGAGGACACGGCGTTCGAGCTCGTCTTCTTGGGCCGAGGTGACGAGCTCAATCGTATCTACATGCCCTATGAAGAGCTGGCATCGGGGCTCGAGCCCTTGAGGGCGCGCGGGGCCCGTTACGTGATACTCCGACACGCGCCGCGACCGCCTCCCGCGGCGGTGAGTGCGCTGTTCGAGCGCGTGCGCGCGGAAGGACAGCTCGTGCACACGGTGTCTCCTTTCGCCGATGGCCAGTCCGGAACACCCTATATAGACAACGAAGACTGGGCTGCCACGGCGCGGCTCGCGCACAAAGGACCGCTCGTCGAGATCTGGAGAATCGAACCCTAACGTCATGTCCGAAACAGAGATCGTTCTCGAAGACCTGCTGCTCATCCTCAGCGTCGCTTGCTTCGTCGCCATTCTCGTCAAACGGATCAAGATCCCGTACACGACCGCGCTCGTCGTGATCGGCGTCGCGGTGAGCTTTCTTCCGATCGAGATGGACATCCACATCAGCAAAGACCTCATCATGCTGATCGTCTTGCCGCCGCTCCTGTTCCAGGGAGCGCTCCATATGGATCTCGAGGCCCTCAAGAAGAATCTCTTCCCTATCGCCACAATGGCGTTTCCCGGCCTCATCGTCGCGACGTTCCTCGTCGGCGCGATGCTCCATTTCGCGCTCGACATGCCGTTCATGCAAGGGCTCTTGTTCGGAGCCATGGTTGCGGCGACCGACCCCATCGCCGTGCTCGCGATCTTCAAAGAAGTCGGAGCGCCGAAGAGGCTCAAAACGCTGATGGAGGGAGAGAGCCTGTTCAACGACGGCACGAGCGTCGTGCTCTTCACCGCGTTACTCGCGGTGCTGCTCGGCGAGGCCGAGCCATCCATCACCGCCGTCGCGGGAGACTTCGTCAAAGTGTGCCTCGGTGGTGCAGCGGTCGGAATCGCGCTCGGCTTGTTGTGCTATCGGATCATGAAGAAGCTCGACGATCACCTTCTCGAAGTCTCGCTCACCGTCGTCCTCGTCTTCGGGAGCTTCTTGTTCGCCGAGATGTTCCACCTCTCCGGCGTCATCGCCGTCGTCGTCGCGGGCATCATCATCGGGAACTACGGAAAAATGTTCTCGATGTCGCAGCAGACGATCGACACGATCGACAACTTCTGGGAGGTCATCGACTTTCTCATCAACGCCTTTCTCTTCCTGCTCATCGGGCTCGAGATGAAAGCCTACGTCTCCGACCTCCCGCGCTACATCCTTCCGGGCCTCCTGATCATCGTCATCGTGCTTACCGCACGCGCGCTCACGGTCTACCCCGTCTACTACCTCACCGGCAAGACCGGACACTCGTTCAGCCTCGGCTGGGCGCACATCATGGTCTGGGGCGGGCTCAAGGGCTCGATCCCGATTGCTCTCGTCCTCGGCTTGTCGCGGGACGTGCCGTTCCGCTCGGAATTTCTCGTCTTCGCGGCCATCCTCGTCTTCTTCTCACTCGTCATCCAGACGATGACGATGAAGCCGCTGGTCAGGGCGTACCAATAGCGGAGAGTCTGCGGTAGCGCTCCGCCTGCCGCCGCCCGATCGAAGTCAGGACCGCGAGCGCCAGGGGCGCGGAAACGGCTCCCGTCACCGGGGGGAACAAAGCGGCCACCCCGCCGGGCTCATAGAGCAGCCCCACATAGGTCCCGAGCCCGAACGCAATCCAGGACAGCCACCAGGCGAGGAGCGTCCACGGTCTCTCGGTGCTGCCCCAAAGCTCGCCGGAGATATCCGGGTCGCTCACATCGTAGAGCTCGACGACGGCCTCGTAGGGTTTGAAGAAGTTGAGGATCGGAACGAAGAAACATCCGACCGTCCACGCCGGCGAGAACTCCATGTTGCGTGCGCCCATGGCACGAGCGTTTCTGCTCGCCCGTACGAGCCACCAGAAGAACAAGACACCGCCGATGACGTAAACGAACATGTAGCCGAAGCTCGCGAGGACCATCAGGATGATCAGCAGACCGCTCGTGCCGTCGATGGGGTCCTGCCCCAGCAAGGCCCCCGGATCGTGGCCGTGAAGCACCGCGAGAATCGCCTGGTTCACGAAGAGAAGCACGACGTCGAGAGCGAATAGAACGCCGACGAAGATCGTCAAGACGTGAAGAGAGCGATAGCGATTGAGGGTCGGCTCGTCCGGCGGAGGCGGTGCGCTCGACGGAGAAATCGACTCGAAGAGGTTCGAGCTCATGTGTTTCAGACCCACAACGTAAGGCGATCAGTGTATCGTGAGCCCGCCGAGTTCAGAAACGGACCGGACATGACGAGCTGGATCGAGATCGACACGAGTCGCCTGCGCGCGAATGCACGTGCGCTCACAGAGCTCCTGCGGCCGCGACATCTCATGGCGGTCGTCAAGGCGAATGCTTACGGCCACGGGCTCGACATCGTCGCGCCCGCCCTCTCCGGAGAATGTGACTGGTTCGGCGTCAACAGTCTCGAAGAGGCCATCACGCTCGATGTCGACGAGCCGATCCTCATCCTCGGTCACACCGAGGCCTCACATGCGTCGGCCATCGTACGTAACGGCTTCCGACAAGCGCTCTTTCGAGGCGACGTGGCGGAGGCACTGTCAAACGCCGCGGCGACGACGAAGCGACCGGCCTTCGTGCATCTCAAGATCGAGACGGGTCTCCACCGGCTAGGCATCCACCTTGGCGAGCTGCCCCAGTGGATTGAGCGGCTGTCGCGCCTCGATGGCATCGTCATCGAAGGCGCCTACACGCACTTCTCAGACGTCGAGGACCCGGAATCACGCTTTTATGAACGCCAGCTCGAGCGATTTCGCAGAGCGCTCGAGATCCTTCGGGCCGGCGGGATCACGCCGACGGTAACGCACGCGGCGCCGAGCGCCGGTATCCTGCTTCACGAGCAGGGGGAGTTAAACCTCGCGAGAGCCGGCATCGCTCTCTATGGCATCTGGCCCCACGCGACGCTTCGGGATCACACCGAAATTTCCCTCGAGCCCGCGCTGTCGTGGAAGTGTCACCTCGCCTACGTACAGTCCGTGCGGGCGGGCCACGAGGTCGGCTACGACCGGACATTCAAAGCACCGTCGGAGCGGCGGGTCGGGGTCCTACCCGTCGGCTATTTCGACGGCGTCGCCCGGGGACTCTCGAATCGCGGTTATGTCCTCGTGCGGGGAAAGAGGGCGCCTATCATCGGGCGTGTCGCGATGAACATGACGATGGTCGACGTCACCGACGCCGGCGCGCTACAGGACGACGAGGTCGTCCTCATCGGCGAGCAAGGCAGCGACTCGATCACGGCCGAGGAGATCGCGCAGTGGAGCGATACGATCGCTTATGAGGTCGTCTCCCGGCTCGGCGCCCACATCCCGCGCCGAGCCGTAAGCTAGCTCACGGCGAAGCCACGTCGATTCGGAAGTACCGACTCAGGACGGCGGCTTCTTCGCAATCATCTCGACGGTAACCGCGTCCGAATCCGAGCTTTGCGAGCGGGACGAAGGCCCGGAGGACGATGTCGTCGACCGCACCCTCACCTGCCAGGAGGTGTTGGTATCGACATCACCCACGTTCCAGATGATGAATCCGAAGCCCCCGGGTCCGAAATTCGGCACACTCAGCTCACGCGGCTTGGGAACGGGAGCCTCCGACCGGGCAAGAATCTCGCACTCGCAGCCGGCATCGAACGGACACGCCTCCGCGGCAAATTGCTGCGGCGTGCAAGCACCGTCTACGATGTACATCCACAAGATCGCCTCGTCGACACTCCAATTGGCATTGGCGAGCAACTCGCCTGGGGTACCGACGCTACCGGTCACCATGGAAAAAGCTTGGCTCGTCACTCGGCCCGAGCCTTCTCCGAGCTGCCGCGTCGACGTCTGCGTCACCGGTGTGGAGGTGGTCGTGTTGGGCGTCGGCCCCGTGGAGCCACTATCACCGCAGCCGACTAGGTAAAGGATAGGAACGATGAGCAACACGAAACGTTTGCACATTCTGGACTCCCTTCCATTCACGGACTGAAGCTAACGGTGCGAACATACCATGAGTCATTCCATTTGAAAATCGTCAAGACGCCAGAACGAGCACGCCCCCGTCCCGTCAATCCACCTTGAGCACCCGCATCGGCTCGACTCTGGAAGCGCGCCGGGCCGGGACATAGACCGCAACGGCGGCCACGAAGAGCAGCATCAACGGGACGGCTCCAAAAGCGATCGGATCGATCGAGCTGACGTTGTAGAGCATGCCCTCGAGTAGCTGGGCCGCTAGGACCGCCAGCGCCAGTCCGACGACGACACCGACCGCGGCCAACCTCAAGCCTTCCTTCAGCACGAGCTGGACGAGGGTGGGACGGTCCGCACCCAGCGCGACTCGAATCCCCAATTCCCGTTGCCTCTGGGCAACGGAGTAGGCCATGACACCATAAATCCCGACCGCAGCGAGAAGGAGGCCGAGCACACCAAAGGCTCCGAGAACCGAGCCACCCAGACGCGCCGGAAGGAGCGCTATACCCATGTGGTCTTCCATCGTCCTGACGTCGAAAAGCGGCAGGTTCGGGTCGATACCGCGTACCGTCTCGCGCACGCTTTGAAGCACCGCACGCGGGTTCTCCGGCGTGCGCACCATGACGGTGAGCCCGGACCGAAAAAGCTCTCTTTGCGGCAAGTACATGAACTCCGTCGGGTCTTCTCCGAGACTTCGATATTTCCCGGTCTCGACGACACCGACCACTTGTCGCTCCTCGCCAGCGGTCTCGACGATCTTGCCGAGCGCGGACTCACCCGGCCAGAACCGCTCGGCGAAGCGTCGGTTCACTATGATGACCGGAGCGCCGGCCTCATCGTCACTGCGAGTAAACGTGCGCCCCTCGAGCAACGGAACACCCGCGGTCTCCAAGTACCCGTCCGTCACAATCGAATAGTGCAGGCTCTTTCTCTCGCCTTCCGCGAACTCGTAGCCTGGGATCTCGACGCCGCGGTCGCTGTTACTAAAGCCGAGAGGCACGGCATTCGTGAATCCCACGGAGCTCACCGTCGGCAGCGCCATGAGCTCGTCACTCAAGCGGTCGAAGAACTGCCGGCTTTGCGGCTCGTCGAATCCCTGGAGGCCGGGGTCCAGGGAGGCCATGACCAGATTCTTGGGCGTGTCCATGCCCGGATCGATCTCGGTCGCGGACTGCAGCGCCCGCAAGAAGAGTCCGGAGCTGATGAGGAGGAGAAGAGAGAGGGCCATTTGAACGACGACGAGGCCTCCGCTCAACCAAGACCGGCCTCCGCCTTGGCTCGACTCTCCTTTGACCGCCGTGACGAGATCCGAGCGAACCGCTTGGAGGGCCGGGGCCAAACCAAAGATGAAACCGGCGGCGACCGACACGCCTAGCGTGAACAACAAAACGGTGCGGTCGACCTGTACGTCGAAAGCGAACGGACCGTCGATCGGCAGCTGTACCCGGCTCAGCGCTCCCGTCACGAGATAGGCCAAGCCGACGCCCGCGACGCCCGCGAGAAGACTGAAGACGAGGCTCTCGGTGAATAGCTGCTGGAGGATGACGCGTCGCCCGGCACCGAGACTGATCCGGATCCCCATCTCCCGACGACGCTCACGGGCTCGGGTGAGGAACAGATTCGCCACGTTCAGACAAGCGATCAGAAGCAACAAGGAGACCACCGCCATAATCACCGAGCTCATGCCGACCTGAGCACTCCGGAAGCTAGGGTGAATACCGGCTTCGGATTGCAACACCAACGTCGTCCCCGCCTGGCCCTCATACGAATCCGGAAGCTCTTCTCTGAGCTGCACCAGCATCGCGTCCATCATCTGCTGCGCCTGCTCGGGCGTCTTCCCCTCCCGAAGGCGGCCCACGACGTTCATCATGTTGTTCCCGCGAGATTCGAGCAGGTCGTTCCCGCGCATGATCTGCGCTTGCATCATGATGGGTACGTACAGTGGGACGTCCAGAACCGCCATGGGCCCCTTGAAAGCGGGCGGCGCGACACCGACCACCTCGAAGGGTTGGCCGTTGAGCCGGATGGTGCGCCCGACGATCGAAGGGTCCCCCCCGAAGCGAGCCTGCCAGAAGGCGTTTCCGAGGATCGTGACCGCGTGGGCACCCGGGCTTTTATCTTCTTCACCGGGAAGAAACGGTCTTCCTATCGCGGGCACGACACCGTAGGTTTGGAACAAGTTAGCGCTCGCGATCACGCCCAAGACCCGCTCGTTTCGTCCGTCCGCAGAGAGAGAGAAAGGCGCCATGAACCACGCGGCCGTACTCTCGAACACGTCACCCGAGCGATCGCGCACGTCCTGATAGTGAGGGATGGAATTCGAGCCATAGGTGATGCCGGGCCACTGTCGGTACACTTGAACCAGCTCCGCCGGCTCAGACACCCCACCGAGCGGGCGCAGGAGCAGCCCGTGAATGGCGGAGAACGTCGCCGCGTTGAGGCCGATGCCGAGCGCCAGGGTCATGATCGCGACGAACGCGAAGAGCGGGCTCTTCACGAGCATGCGCAAACTGTACTGTAAGTCCTTGATTACCTTATAGATCACGAAGCGGCTCCATGTCTGCTTAATCCTGTTCCCGGGCAGTCTCGAAAGTGAGAAACGGAGCTGAGGTCGATAATGTTCGACCCGGGTTACACTTCTCCGGATGAGACGAACCGACACACCCGTCATCGCCTGCGCCGCACTTGCTGCGATCTCGATCTGGGGATGCGCAGCAGGTGGAGGCGACCCGTCAGGACTATCCTTTTCGATCTCCTTCTCCGAGTCCAATGGCAGCGAGCCCCTCGACGGCCGCGTGCTTCTCTTGATCTCGAACAACGACGAGAACGAGCCACGTTTTCAGATCGGAAACGGCCCCGACAGCCAGCTCATCTTCGGTGTCGACGCGGAGGCCCTCTCGCCGGGCGAGCCCGTGACGATCGACGCATCCGTATTCGGCTACCCCCTCGAGAGCCTGAGCCAGATGGCGGCCGGCGAGTACTGGATTCAAGCCGTCTTCAACCGCTACGAGACGTTCGATCTCGGCGACGGACGGGTGCTGAAGCTTCCCCCGGACAAAGGCGAAGGCCAGCACTGGGAACGAAAGCCCGGCAACTTCTACTCGACCCCGGAACGGGTCGCCATCGATCCGAGTCGCAGTCAAACCGTCCGGATCGAAATGGACCAAGAGATCCCCCCCGTCGAGCCCCCGGAAGACACGAAGTACATCAAGCACATCCGGATGGAGAGTAAGCTCCTGAGCGAGTTCTGGGGACGTCCGACGGAGCTTGGCGCACACGTGCTCCTGCCCGAAGGCTTCGACGACCATCCCGACGCGCGCTATCCCATCGCGATTTTTCATGGACACTTCCCCGACGATTTCAGCGGGTTCCGCGAAGAGCCGCCCGACCCCGACCTCGAGCCGGTCTATAGCGCTCGCTTCGACATCGACGGCTACAACCGCGTCGTGCAGGAGCACGCTCACGACTTCTACCAGCAATGGACCGGGCCCGATTTCCCGCGGATGTTGATCGTTGAGATCCAGCACCCAACGCCCTACTTCGATGATTCCTACGCGGTGAACTCGGTGAATATGGGCCCGTATGGCGATGCGATCACGTATGAGCTCATCCCTCATATCGAGGAGACGTTCCGAGGGATCGGAGAAGGGTGGGCGCGTTTTCTCTACGGGGGCTCGACGGGAGGGTGGGAGGCGCTCGCCGTCCAAGTCTTCTATCCGGATGAGTACAACGGGGCCTTTGCCGCGTGCCCCGACCCGATCGACTTTCGAGCGTTTACGCTCGTCAACATCTACGAAGACGACAACGCGTACTACACGGAAGGGCCGTGGAAGCGGACGGTACGGCCGCGGAGCCGCACGACGCTCGGTCAGGTGACGACGACGCTCGAGGACGTCAACCACAAAGAGCTGGTCACCGGCACCAAGGGCCGCTCGAACGGACAGCGAGACGTGTGGCTCACGCTGTTTGGGCCCGCAGGCGACGACGGCTACCCCCGGCACCTTTGGGACAAGAAGACCGGCGTCATCGACCCTGAAGTCGCCGACTACATGCGAGAGAACTACGACCTCCGTCACATCCTCGAGCGTGATTGGGCAACGCTAGGGGACAAGCTCGTCGGCAAGATCCACATCTATGTCGGAGAGATGGACAACTCCTACCTGAACAACGCCGTCTATCTCATGGAGGATTTTCTCGAGAGCACGACCGACCCTTACTACGATGGACTCATCGACTACGAGCCACGAGCGGGCCATTGCTGGAACGGCGATCACACGCGGCCGAACGGGCTGTCGCGGCTGCGCTACAACGTCATGTACGTGCCACGCATTCTGGAGCGCATCGCGGAGTCCGCACCTCCGGGCGCGGACGTCACGAGCTGGCGGTACTAGTGAACCCGTCACGACGCGTTAGAATGCTCACCAGGTAACCTCATCAGTGTTCGAGCGACAAAAGAGCGGCTCCGTCCTCTGCGCCAACTGCGGCCGCCTCGTCGGAGTCAACGACGAACAGTGCTTCAACTGCGGGCGCCGTAACCCATCCATGTGGGGATTCGGCGGTGCGATCCGAGCTCTCGGCGCGGATTTCGGCTTCGTCAAGCTCGTCATCGCCGGGTCCATCGCCGTGTTCATCGCGACTCTCGCGATCGATCCGAACGGCATCCGCTACGGCGGATTCCTCGGCTTCATGAGCCCGAGCCAGAACGCGTTGTTCCTGTTCGGCGCGAGCGGACAGATCCCGGTCTTCGAGCTGGGACGATGGTGGACGGTGTTGAGTGCGGGGTGGCTCCACGGCGGCATTCTCCACATCGGGTTCAACATGATGATCACGCGCAACTTCGCACCGATGGTGGCCGAGTATTACGGCGCCGGAAGGATGATCATCATCTACGTCGTCTCGTCAGCCGTCGGGTTCACGTTCAGCAGCGTGATGTACGAGATCCTCCCCTATATCCATCCGTTCGGTTCGTTCCTCGGCCTCGTCGGCCTCGCCGGAGCCCCGCTCACCGTCGGTGCGTCGGCAGCCGTATCGGGCTTGCTGGGCGCGTTGCTGTTCTACGCGAACCGGACGGGCAGCCAGGTCTTACGCAAGCAGATGATGTCTTACGTCATCTTCTTCGGTATTTTCGGCATCTTCATGGGCGGGATCGATAACCAAGCCCACCTCGGCGGCTTCGTCGGCGGGTACTACCTCGCGAGATATATGGACCCGCTCGAGCCGGAAAAAGGAGACCACCTCGTGCTCGCGCTCGTCTGCATCGCCGCCACCGCGCTATCGATCGCGGCGTCCTTCGCGTTCGGTCTTCAGTTCTTTCCGAAACGCTAGTCCCACCGCTTCGAGCCGTCATGGGCGCTTTTGCCGGACAAGCCGAGGTCCGAGATAACCGCGATGACGACCGCGACGAGGTAGATACCCGTCACCGTGCCGTTCGTGTTGACGGCCCACGCGTAGACGAGCGTCGTCAGGGGCATGAAGAAGAACCCGAGCACGGGCCACATGTTGGTCTCATAAGCCCGGCCGAGATAGCTTCCCGAGAGGAACATCACGAACAAGAGCACGCGGGGGAACAGGAGCGCGGCGCAACCAACGAGACAGCCCATAGCGCCGACAATAATTGAACCTCACCGTCGGTTCAACTGTATATACCGTCAGACCTCTATAATAATGATGCCTAACGATATGAACCCAAACCCACTCACTCGATCGAAGAACGAGCGCATGCTGCTAGGCGTGTGCGGCGGGCTGGCCAAATGGCTCGGCTGGGACCCCACCATCGTGCGCGTCGCCTACATCTTGATTTCCATGTGCTCGGCCGCTTTTCCGGGGATTTTCGTCTATCTGATCTTGGCTTTGGTCATGCCTCCGGGCGAATAGCGAACCCGCCCCGAAAAACGCCCGCGTGCTAGGATCTCGGGCGGAAAGCCATGCCTGAAGCCCCCTCGATCGAGATTTCTCGGCGCACCGAGGCCGATCGCCCTGCCCTGGACGCGATGTATGTCGCGATCTTCGGCCAAAAGGCGGCCGATGAGAGCCAGGCGCGCGCCAGGTGGCAGTACGACGAGAACCCGAACTGTCCTCCGGAAGGGCCGGAGATCTGGGTGGCGAGAGAGAACGGCCGCGTGCTGGGGCAGTACGCCTCGATGCCGGTCCGGCTCAAAGTCTTGGATCGTACTCTCTCGGGCTCCTGGGGCATGGATGTGATGGTCGCACCCGATCTTCAGAGAAAAGGCATCGGCTCGCGCTTGTTTCTCTACTGGGATCAGCAAGTGGAGGCATCGCTCGGGCTCGGGCTCTCCGTCCAGTCCTACACCCTGTTCAAGAAGCTCAACTGGGAAGACGTCGGACCGGTACCGTGCTACTCGGCCGTCGTCGACGCGAAGGCCCTGCTGACGCGCCGGTTGGGCGCTCTCGGAGCGTGGCTCGCCCCTTTCGTGAGAATAGCCAAAGGGCTCGTGCTGCCGAAGCGTCGAACCCTGGGCGCGCGCGACGTCTCGGTGACGCCGCTCGGCACCCGGTTCGGGGATGAATACGACCGCCTCTGGAGCCTCGTCGCTCCGCACTACGACTTCATTACCGAGCGCAGCGCGCGCTACCTCAATTGGAAATTCCGGCAAGTGCCGTATGTCAGCTACGAAGTGTTCGAGTCGCGGCGCGAGGGCGAGCTCACCGGCTACGTCGTGCTGAGAGCGACGGAGCGGAACGGCGCCAAGCTCGGGCTCATCGTCGACCTCCTCGCGGCTCCCGAGGACAAGGGCTCCCTCGGAAAGCTGCTCGACCAAGCGTTCGCTTGGGCACGCGACCAAGGCGTCGCTCGGCTGCAGACGTTTACCTTCGATCGTCGCATCGCCTCGCGACTCAAGAACAAGGGTTTCTACCGCATCGAATCGCCAATGCAGTTCTGCGTCCGCATCCACAGCGATCACATCGACGAGCCGTTCTTTCGCGACACGTCGCAGTGGCACGTCAACTTCGGTGATTCCGACCAGGATCGAGATATCTGATGACGACGCGGATCCTTCTGGGCGTCGATACCGAGGCCGACAATCAATGGGAATCGTCCGCCCGCGAGTCACTCCCGGTGAGAAACGCCTTCGAGCTTCCGCGGCTCCAGAAGCTCTGCGATCGCTATTCCGTGCCCCCGACCTACCTCGTCACCTACGAGATGGCGACGGATGACGGCGCACGAGGTGTCTTGCGAGAGCTAGCCAAGTCCGGCGACTGCGAGATAGCGACGCATCACCACCCATGGTCGACACCGCCTCTCGCCTCTGGCCATCTCTACCCGTTGAACCTCTCCCAAGACCAATTTCGTGAGCAAATGAAAGTGCTCACCGATGAGGTGGCGACGATCACCGATAGCTCCCCCGTCTCGTACCGCGCGGGGCGCAACGGGTTCACGGGCTGGCAGGTCCGCATTTTGGAAGAGCTGGGATATTTGGTCGACTCGAGCGTCGATCCGTTCTTCAACGAGAAGCGCAAAGGAGGGCCGTCCTTCGCCGGAGCGCCTCTGACGCCCTACTTCGTCAGCCCCGAGGATCCCAGACGCGCCGGAGAGAGCACTCTTCTCGAGATCCCGATCACGAGCGCCCTCGACCGCCGTTGGCCTCGAGCACTCCAGACCGCCTATGCCGACGTCACCCGGTCGTATCAATTCCGGAGAATCCTACGGCTCATGAAAGTCACGCGGCCGATCTGGCTGCGACCTTCATACTCGAAGCCTGAAGACATGAACATGCTCGCGCGCCGTGTCCTCGGCGGAGAATCCCCGGTCGCGAACATCATTTTTCACTCCAGCGAGCTCATGCCCGGCGGAAGCCCGTACAACCAAACGGCGATCGACGTCGATCGATTCTACGACCACCTCGAAGAGCTACTCGCCTTTCTGACCGAGCAAGGCGCCACCGGCGCGACGTTTCGCGGCTTCCGAGATGCATGGGTGGCCGCGTGAAGATCTGCATGGTCACGCCTCACTTGCCGCCCGACCAAGCGGCGAACGCGCTCCTCCCGCAGCTCCTGCACGACGGACTCGTCGAGCGAGGCCATGATGTCCGTTTGATGGCGTTTACGCCCAAAGCCGATGGTGCGATCAAAAAGGGCGTCCACTACATCCGCAAGCCGGCGAACGGCCTCTATCGCAAGCTTCGCTTGAGCCATCTCGAGACGTGGTGGTCGGTACGGGCCAAAGCTGAGATAGCCTTCGAGGGCGTCGACGTCGTCCACGTGCACAGCAATACGTTCATGAACCAGGTCGCGGCGTCCCTAGCCTACCGGAGAAAGCTCCCGTTCGTGCTCACGCATTACGGGACCGAGATCTGGCACTACGAGCCGCGGCGGATCGACCCGTTCTTGTGGATGAACGAGCGCGCGGCTTTCGTTACTTACTACAGCCGCATGCTCCTCGAGCGCTCGGTCGAGCTCGGCGTGGTCCCGAAGCGACCCACTGTCGTGTACCCCCCCGTCGACCAACGGTTCGGAATTCCCACCGATGCCGAGCGACAGCTCGCACGGCAAGAGCTCGGGATCGACGGGCCGTTGATCCTCAACGTGAAGCGACTCCACCCACTCGCCGGCCAACGCTTCGCCGTCGAGGCCATGCCGGCCGTGCTCGCCAAGTTCCCGAACGCGAAGCTCGCGATCGCGGGTGAGGGCGAGTCCAGAGAAGAGCTCGAGAGCGTCATCCACGACCTCGGACTCGAAGACGCCGTCCGTCTTTTGGGGCTCGTGGACAATCGCGAGCTTCCTCGCTATTACCACGCGGCGGATCTCTTCGTGCTGCCGTCGCGCCTGGAAGCCTTCCCGACCGTGGCTGCTGAAGCCCTCGCTTCCGGGCTTCGGGTCGTGTCCGCGGATCATCCCGGCGGCGTCGAGCTCGCGCAGCTCTTTCCCGATGATGTACGCGTCGTGCCGCGAGAGCAGATCGAGCCGCTCGCCAAAGTGCTCATCACGGAGCTCGGGCGACGGGCGCGCTCCTCAGAGGCGACCCGGACCCGCATCGACAAGGAATTTCGGCCCGGGACGGCCATCGACACTTATCTCGAGTTGTACGAGCATGCGCGAGATTGACAACGACGCCATCCGCGAGCACGCGGAGATCCGGTTTCGCTCGAGCTACCACTACGCGCTGTTCGAGTACTACCGCAGCGCGAAGATCCTCAAGCGGCTCGAGTGGGACGGTGTCGAGGTTCAAGGCACCGTTCTCGACGCGGGCTGCGGCTCGGGCGGCATCGCGGTGTCATTCGCGGAAGAGTGCGAGCGCGCCGTCGGGCTCGACATCAAGAACAAGTTTGGAGATGCCGGGCGCACCCTGGCGGCCGAGCGCGGCGTCGCCAATGCCAGCTTCGTACAGGGCGACGGCACGGATCTGCCCTTCGACAGCGAGAGCTTCGACCTCGTCCTGTCTCACTCCGTCATCGAGCATGTGCACTCCGCCGAGGCTTACCTCGCCGAATGTCACCGAGTGCTTCGGCCCGGAGGCGTTCTCTTCCTCCAAACACCGCCCTATCTGAGCTTCGCAGGCGCCCACTTGTCCCGGCTGAGAATCCCGATCCCGATCCACCTGCTCATGCCACGCAGCTGGGCGTTCCGGCTGAACTTCTATATCGCTCGCAAGAGACCTGGATGGCTGAAGGAGCCGAGGGAGTCGAACACTTTCAAGCTCATGGCCGAGCGCGGTGAGACGAAGGAGGACGACCTCATCCAACGGGTCACCGTCGCCGGGGTCCATGATTGGCTCGACCGCGTCGGCTTCACGCTCGTGCGTGAGCAGCGCCACGTGAGCGGCTTCTTCACTCGAAACATTCCATCCTTCTTGCGACGCGTTCTGGAAGAGAACGGTTTCACGCAGAATATCGTCGTCAGCAATCTCGAGCTTCTTCTCAAGAAGGCATCGTGAAGTTGTTCCGAGAGAAGACGGAGGTGGTCCTCGCCGCGCTTCTGCTGGCCTCGCTCGTTCTCGTCACGCCTCGGATCGGTGAGTCCGACGCCGTAGAGTATTTCTCCTACCTGCCCTCGATCCTGTTCGACCACGATGTCGACTTCGAGGACGAGTATCGCGCGTTTTACGACGAAGACCCGGAAGGGCGCGCCGGCTTCAAGGAGACGTTTCTCGACCGGAGCAGCGCGACCGGCCTCAAACTCAACTTTGGCCCGATGGGCTCCGCGCTCCTGTGGTCTCCTTTCTACATAGCGACGCATTTCACGCTCGTCGTTCTCGATGCGCTTGGGTTCTCGGTGACGGCGGACGGCATGTCCCAGCCCTATCGGAGCGCGGTCACGTTCGCATCGGCGTTCTACGGTGCTATCGGGCTGTTCTTGAGCTACCGATTGGCCCGGCGCTTCGCCGCTCCACTCGTTTCCTTTCTGGCGGTGGTCGCGCTTTGGTGGGCGACACCGGTCGCCTACTACATGTATATCGCCCCCGGCATGAGCCACGCGCCCTCTCTGTTCATCGTGGCCGTTTTCTTCTGCATGTGGCCCTGGGTAACGGAGTCGAGCACACCGGCCCGCTGGGCGGCTTGGGGCGCGGTGGCGGGTGGCATGGCGCTCGTGCGGCAGCAGGATTTGTTCTTTGCAGCGGCGATCGCGGTCCCACTCTGGCTCGGAAAGGGCGACGTCGCCGCCACCGCGAAACGGCTCGCGGCCTTCGGCGCCGCCGCTCTGGCCGTGTTCACCCCTCAGCTCATCGTCTATCAGATACTGAACGGGCGACCACTTCCTTCGTCTCACGTCGCGAACAAGATGGCGTGGTACTCCCCTCATTCACTTCAAGTCTTGTTCTCGCCGGAGCACGGACTCTTTTTCTGGAGCCCCCTGCTCTTGCTGTTCACCGTAGGCGGCTTTCTCCTGTTCAAGCGCGACCGCAACGCGGCATGGGTGCTGATGCTGGGCTTGGCGTCACAGGTCTACATATCCGGAGCGGTCGACTCCTGGACCCAGGCGGGGGCCTTCGGCTCTCGACGCTTCGTCGGCGCGACGGTCTTGTTCGCGGTGTGGGGTGCCACGGTCTTCACGGCGCTCGAGCCTTATCTGCGTCGTGCCGGGATGGTCACGCTCGTGGCCGCCTCTATCGCTTGGAATGTCGGGATCATGGTTCAGTTCGGTCTCGGGATCATGAATCGCGACCGTCTCGTGTGGAGCGAAGTCCTTCGCGCGCAGTTTTTCGAGGTGCCGCCCCGCATGGCGTCGGTGGTCTCGGGTTACTTCTCGAACCGAGACGAGCTCGCGGGGAGCGCCGCGCACGGGGTCGAAGAAGGCTCGTGATCTCGGAATATCTCAGAAGTATCGCCCGTTGCCCGTCGTGCGCGGCAAGAACGGATGAGGCGGCGCCACCGCTCGAGGTCGACGGCGACCAGATGCGATGCCCTGTGTGTCAACGCTCGTACCCCGCATCGCCCGGGAGCGGCTATCTCGATCTCCGGCCGCCCGACGATAGCTTCGACACCATCACCGACTACGCCGACGAAGTGTTTCATCAACGAAGCGGCGAGCTGAAGCCGCTATTCTTATCGGCCAAGATCAAGATGGACATGATGTCGAAGATGCTCGAGCTGGGTCCCAGCGATAAGGTACTCGATATCGGGTGCGGGAAGGGGCAGTTCCTTTTCTACAGCCGGCCCACTTGCGGTCAGTTAGTCGGAATCGACGCGGGCACGAACTTCGCCGCGGAGCCGCTCGCGACGGTGGACTTGACTCGGGGCGATATTCGCATGCTCCCGTTCGAGCCGGGCAGCTTCGACAAGGCGTACTCTCTCGACGTCCTCGAACATCTCGACGAAGACGGTGTCGTCGAGATGCTGAGCCAGGCACGTCGTGTCCTTCGGCCCGGGGGAAAGCTCTTCTTGTACTCCCACGTCATGATGAGCTCCAAGCTCGCGTCATTCCAGCGCGGCGTCAACCGTCTCGTGCGATGGCTCGACAAACGCGGCTGGGTCGATAACGGACCCGAGCGCGAACGGAAGTCGGACCACCAAAACGTCCTAAGAAGCTACGCACAGCTCGACGACGTGCTCGCGAGAACCGGCTTCCGCGTCGCGAAGATCCGCTACTACAACGTCGTGTTCAAGGCGCTGTTCGAGGATCTGGCCCTGCCTCTCGTCGAGCACAACTTCTTCGCCGGGAAGAAAGCCGCCAAAGCCTCCGCCGCGGAAGCTGCGCACACGCACGATCAGCAACACGATCATGACGAGGATCACGACCATCATCACGATTCGCCGCGACCCGACGTCGGGCGCTGGGCCTACCCGCCGCTGGCGCTCGCGACGATGATCATGAAGCTCGATGTCGCGCTCTTCGGACGCGTGCGCACGGGCCCGTTCTTCTTGCTGCTCGAGGCCGTTTGAAGATTCTCTACGTGGCGTCCGACCAGCACGTCCCGGGTCGTACCGGAGGTTCGGTTCACGTAGACGAAGTCGCCGCTGGGCTCGCCGCGAGAGGTCACGAAGTCCATGTCTTCGCCATTGAAGGCAGTGGTGAACGGCCCGCGAGCTACCGCGTCCACCCAAGCGGCATCCCGTTCCGGCATCGTTTCTTTCGGTGGGCAACGAGGGGACGAGTGCGCGCGTGCGTCGACGAGGCCGGTATCGATGTCGTCATCGAGCGCTATTACAACTTCGGCGGGGAAGGCGTGCGCGCGGCCCACGACCGAGATATCCCGGCGCTGGTTGAGGTCAACTCGCCGCTCACGGAATATCCAGGCTCGCTCAAGAGTCGGATCGATGGCCTGCTCCTCATGCGGCCCATGGCGAGGCTTCGCGACGACATTTGCCGTAAGGCAACGGCTTTCATCTCGCCCCTGCCGTCGATCATCCCCGAGCAGGTGCCGCGTGAGAAGATCCACGAGGTGAGCTGGGGTGCGAACGTAGAGAGCTTCACGCCGGAGGCCGTCAAGAGGCCACTCGCGATTCCGACCGACAAGAAAGTCGTCGCGTTCTCCGGAAGCTTTCGTCCCTGGCACGGCGCGGACGTGCTCGTCCGTGCCGCCGCGGAGCTACCCGAAGCGTTCTTCTTGTTCATCGGTGACGGTCCGGAGCAGGCTTCGTGCCGCAGGCTCGCGGAGGAGCTGGGACTGAAAGAACGCATGCTCTTCACCGGCGCGGTGCGCTACGAAGAGGTCCCCTCCTATCTGCGCTGGGCGGACGTCGGCGTGGCACCTTACCAACCAGGCCGGCTGGGACAAATGCAGCTCGGCTTCTACTGGTCACCCCTGAAGATCTTCGAGTACATGGCGATGGGCGTGCCGGTCGTGTCACTGGACGTGCCGCCGCTTCGCGAAATCGTACGTGCTTCCGAGGGGCGACTCGTTCCGGAAGGAGATCCGTCGGCCCTCGCGCGCGCGATCGATGAGCTCCTCACGAATAACGCGTCGCGCGACGCGATGTCTCGTTCCGCGCGCGAACGCGTCGTCGCGCACTACAGCTGGCAACGTCACTGTGAACAGCTCGATGACATTTTGCGTGGGTTGACGACGTCATGAACGTGCTCTTGACGACGGACGCGTTTCCTCCCGGCGCCGGAGGGAGTGGCCGCTCGACCGCGACGTTGGCGACGGCGCTTGCGCGTCGAGGGCATCGCGTACGAGTCGTCGTATCCCGTTCGGAGCCCTTGGGCCAAACCGAGTGGGACGGCGTGCCCGTATCGGAGGTCGGCGTTCCGAAGCACCGCCCGGGAAGTCGAGAGAGAGAGAGAGCGTTTGCGACCGGACTCCGACACGCTCTCGGCGAGGAAGCCTGGGATGTCGTGCACGCGCAACACTGGCTGTCTGCGATGGCTTCGAGTGACGCGTCTCCGAACCTGCCGCTCGTCGTGACGGTACGGGATTACTGGCCCGTTTGTATCTGGTCCACGATGCTTTCGGGCACCGCACCCTGCCCGGGCTGCACCTATGCGCGGAGAGTCGCCTGCGTCGGTCGCCGACGCCCGTGGTTGTGGCCGCTGGCTCCGTTTCTGCCGCCTCTCGTCGGAAGTGAGATCCGCCGCCGACAACGTTTGATCGGAGAGGCAAAGGCCGTCGTCGCGGTCAGTCACCACATCGAGCGGTCGTTGAACGTGCCGCACACACACGTCATCCCCAACATGTCGTCGGACGACGAGCCGGATCACCCGCGACCGGACGACGCACCGGAGCGCTACGTTCTGTTCATCGGCAAGCTCGAGCCCAACAAAGCGCCCGACCGCTTGCTTCCGGCGCTCTCGCGCGCGTCGTGCGACCTCCCGTTGCTCGTCGCCGGAACCGGCAGCATGCAGAGCGCTCTCGAGGCTGAAGCCGCGCGACTCGGCCGCGACGTCCGCTTCCTCGGATGGGTCGAGGAGCAGCGGGCTCGAGGCCTCATGCAGCACGCCGAGGCCGTGTTGTTCCCGTCCCGATGGCAGGAGCCTCTGGCGCGGGTGCTCATCGATGGACTCGGTGTCGGCGCGGTCATGGTCGTCGAGTCGACCGGCGGAACAGAGGACGCCATCGTCGACGGCGAGAGCGGACTCCTCGCATCGGAAGCGTCCGGTTTGGGGGAGGCGCTCGGGCGTGTCCTTCGAGACGACGCGCTCGCCGCACATCTGCGCCGTGGAGCGAAAACGCGGGCGCGAGACGTTTTCTCTGAGACCGTCGTCGTGCCTCGATTCGAAGCGCTCTATGAGAGCGTCGCCGACTCATGAAGGTCGCGCTTCTCACCCGGGCCGTGTATCCACTGCATGGGCATGGCGGCCTCGAGCGGCACACGGCCGGACTCAAGCGAGCGCTCGAGCGGGCCGGTTGCGAGGTCCTCGTGTTCACGGCGCCGCCCCATCAACCCGGAAGGTACGAGGAGGAAGGGTTTCGATTCGCGCGCTACCGCACGATCGGCTGGCCCGAAGGCAAGGGCTTCGTCATTCTCGACCGTGACACCAACTACTTGATGTGGAGCGTTCGCGCGGCGAAGGCGCTGCTGTCGAGCGGCTACACGCCTGACGTCGTCCAAGCGGACGGCGGTGCGGCGTTCGGCTATGCGTGGGCACGAAGGGACGACGCCCCTCCTCTGGTGCTGCATCCGCACGGAATGGAAGAGTTCAAGACGACGCCCGGCAAGCGAGCGCTGTACTGGCCGCTGCGTACCGCCGTCCGTTACGCGGCGAAACGAGCAGAGTGCGTAATCGCACCCGACGCTTCGATGGAAACGGAGGTTCGCGAGATCTTGAGCACGCCCCGCGTGCGGGTCCTGCCGAACGCGATCGACCTCGACGAAGTAGACAAGACGCGGCAAAGCAGTGAGGCGCGCGCGTCGGACACCACCCTATTGCTCTCGGTGGGGCGCCTGGAGCAGAACAAGGGGTTCGTCAATCTGGCAGATGCCTTGGGCAGCATCAAAGATACCTTGCCGGAGCGATGGGAGTGGCACATCGTGGGGCAAGGACCGGACCGCGAGACGATCGAGATCGCGGCACACGACCGCGGTATCGCGGACCACGTGCGCTTCGCCGGCGCCGTCTCCGATGACGCGCTCTTCGAGCTATACGATCGCGCGGACCTCTTCGTCCATCCGACACTCTTCGAGGGAAGCTCGATGGTCACGCTCGAAGCAATGGCGCGCGGCATCGCCGTCGTGGGAACCCGGGTCGGAGGAATTCCCGACAAGATCGAAGACGGGGAATCAGGGCTCCTCGTGCCTCCGGGTGACAGCGAGGCGCTCGGACAGGCGATCGTGACCGCGCTCGCGGACCGTGCGCGCCTAAAGGCATGGGGTGAGCGGGGCCGTCATATCGTCGAGACGCGCTTCTCCTGGACCGCGCGGATCGAAGACCAGCTCGCTCTCTATCAAAGTCTCGTTGACGCTTCGCAACCCTCGCGCTAAGATTAAACTCGCATTGCAGTTTTAATCTGCAGTCGGGAGGCGACCATGACCGGGGACCGCGGCTTAGGCGAGCTCGAGCAGCTCCTTCTCTTCTCTCTCGTCGAGTTGGGCGACAACGGGTATGGTGTCGTCGTTCGCGAGCTCATCGAATCCGAGACCGGAAAAGCGCTCTCGCCCGGCGCCGTCTATACGGGCTACGAGCGCCTCGAACGGCGCGGACTCGTCACTTCGTCTCTCGGTGACCCGACTCCCGAGCGAGGCGGTCGGCCCAAGCGCTATTACAGCCTCACGACCAGAGGCGCTCGACTTCTCAAAGACAGCTACGAGCGGATCTCGAGCCTCGCGAGCCGGGCACGGATGAGGCGCCTCGAGGCGCTCGCCCGGGGAGTCACGGAGTGAAGGGCGCGAGACCGCCGCTGCGATGGGTGGCGTCGCTGCTTCTCCGCGGCGAGCGCGGGGATGTCATCCTGGGCGACCTCGAAGAGGGATTTCACCGTCAACTCGAGGAAGGAGACACCGCCACCCGCGCGCGTCTTCGCTATCTCCGACAGGTAATAGCCTCCACGCTTGCCGTATGGCGAGCGCCGGCTCCGGCACGCAAGCCATCGACACCGAGAAAGGGCGACGGCACGCTCGCTCAAACCGGGAACGATCTCGGCTTCGCACTGAAGTCTCTCTGGCGGCGGCCGGGCTTCTCCGTCCCGGTCGTCTTGACGCTGGCACTCGGGATGGGCGTCAGCGCCACCGTCTTCAGCGTCGTCGAGGCCGTGCTCATCCGGCCACCTTCCTTTTCGGACCCGGAAGAGCTGGTCATGATCTGGAGTCGCCAGCTAGAGGACGGGACCGACACCAACCTGGTGAGCGGCGCCGACTTCCACGACCTGCGAACGCGCTCCGCGACACTTACCGACGTCGCCGCTCTCGGTGAAGTGATCGTCGCCCCGGTCATCGGCACCGAGCAGCCGAGCTTCGCGCGCCTCGCCCAGATGAGCGCGAATATGTTCGACGTTCTCGGTGTGACGCCCATGCTGGGCCGAGATCTCGATCCATCCGACCAGACCCCGCTCGACCCCGAAGCCACGGACCGTCCCCCGACACCGGTCTTGCTCAGCCACGACTACTGGGTGCGGGCGTTCGACGCCGACCCGGACATCCTCGGACACATCATCCGCACCTTCACCTTCGACAATGTCGTCGTCGGCGTGCTCCCGCCCGACTTCACGCTCGTCCTACCCGAAGACGCGCGGGTTGGAGACGATCTCGGTGCGGCGATCGACCTCTGGGGTACCTACCGGACGAACTACGCGGAGTGGGACCGTGACAGTCGTGGCCTCGTCTTGATCGGTCGGATGGCGGAAGGACGAGAGCTCTCCGCCGTTCACGGGGAGCTCGACAACCTGTCCCGAGAGCTCAGGACCGAGTATGCCGCTCACGAGGAGAAGGCGTTTACCCTTCGCGCCGAAGGCCTCGTCGAGCAATCGAGCCACCACTTGCGACCGCTGCTACTCCTTCTCTCGGCGGCGGTGCTCTGCGTGCTCCTCGTCGCTTGCGTGAACGCGTCCGGGCTCTTGCTCGCGCGGATGGTCGGCCGCAGCGGCGAGCTCGCGATCCGGACCGCGCTCGGGGCCGGGCGGCTGACGCTCGCACGCCTCGCCTTCATCGAAAGCCTCGTGCTGGCCGCCGTCGGCGGTGTGCTCGGGCTCGCGGTCGCGGCTTCGGGCATGGAGCTGTTGAAGTGGCTGAGCCCGGCAGGTCTCCCGCAAGCGGAAGGGCTTCATCTGAACAAGGCGGTACTCGCCTTCGCCCTCATCGTCGTCCCGTTCTCGGCGGTCGTGTCGGGACTCCTCCCGACGCTTCGTGTCGGCACGAGAAAGGGAGGGCTCCATACGCGCGGCGCATCGGCGTCGATCTCTCATCGCAGACTGGGAGAAGCGATGGTCGCGACGCAGATCGCGCTGACGGTGCTGCTGCTCGTCGGCACGGGCTTGATGCTCCGGAGCTTCTCGGTGCTACAGCAAGTTCCCCTGGGATTCGACTCGAGCGCGGTCCTGACGGTGGACATGTCGACCGTCGGGACGCCGCCCGACCCCTCTGAAGAAGGATCCGTCGCGAAGTGGGTCGAGCGCCGCTGGCACCAAGAGCGTGACCTGAGCGAGTCGTTGAAGACGCTCCCCGGCGTCGAGGCGTCGGGCGCGGTGTTTCCGGTGCCGCTCAACGGAGTCTATGCGCGGACCTGCTCCTACAACCTCGCCTCGGAGGGAGAGGAGCGGCTCGAGGGCATCGTCTATTTTCGCAATGTGTGGCCCGGCTACTTCGACTCCATGAGCATCCCGATACTGAGCGGCCGCGACTTCACCTATGAGGACGACGACAAAGATCTCATCGCGTGGCGCCTCGACGAAGTCGAAGAGCGCACGGATACACCACGGGTCGTGATCGACGCTCGCCTCGCCGCGAAGCTCTGGCCGGGCCGTGACCCCGTCGGCCGCCGACTCACCTTCTCGACCGCTTCCCCCATCGAGCACGACGCCGAAGTCGTAGGGGTCGTCCCCTTCGTCCCGCAGGGCGGTATCGAAGACCCGATGGAAACGATTTACATTCCGCGAAGCTACTATCGGTCGCAGGAGTTGACGCTCACGGTGAAGCTCGCCTCCGATTCAAGCCTCGCACGACGAAGCATCACCGAGGCGGTCCATCGCGTGTTCCCCGACAGCCCCGTCGGCTTCCAGCCGCTCGATACCTATGTCGACAAAGCGCTCGCCCCGACGCGGTTCGTGCTGACACTGCTCGGCGCCTTCGCCGCGAGCGCCCTCTTTCTCGCGAGCATCGGCCTGTATGGAACGATGGCTTTGATGGTGCGGACACGAACGAACGAGATCGGCATCCATATGGCGCTCGGAGCACCGCCGCCGAGCGTCGGACGCCGTGTCGTGCTCCGCTCGCTCACCCTCGCCTTCGTCGGCGTGGTCGGAGGCTTCTGTGCTGCGCTCGTGACGGCGCGGTTCCTTCAAGCGTATCTCGTCGAGATCACGGCGACCGATCCCACGACCTTCGTGCTCGCCGCCGTGCTTCAACTCGGGGTCGCAGCGCTGGCGGCATGGATCCCGGCGCGGCGAGCGGCCGCCGTCAATCCGGTGACGGCGCTTCGATTCGACTAGTCCGGCTTCCCTCTACGGCCCGACGGAGGGCCCGAGCGATCGGAGCATCGCTTCGACGAAACGACGCCCGGCCGGGTCTCCGCCCGCTTCGAGGGCGTGCTCGAGCGCCTCTTTGGCCTCGTCGCTGCGACCTAGCCGCTCGAGAATCTGACCGCGAAGCTTCTGCCCCTCGAACGACGATTCGAGCGCGACGGCCTGCTCCACCTGCCGGAGTGCCTCGTCGAAACGGTTCTTGGTGAAGTAGGAGGCCGCGAGCTCCGTGCGGAGGTCCGGCTCCGAGTCGAGGCCATCGAGGTGGCGAAGCACGTCGATCGGAAAGCCGTGCATCGTTCGAAGGATCGCGACGGCGTCGTCGCGGTATAGCGAGCGCGGCGCCTGAAGCTCGAGGAGCATGTTGTCGTCCGTGTTCGACTCCCCTCCCTCCGCGAAGGCGCGTGTCCCCTCGTCGTCCATCGTCATGCTCGCCAAGACGTCCGAAGGATAGGCCATCTTCGCGCGCTCGAGGTTCTCGCCAATCGAGGAGTCGTCGTAGAACTCTCGAAGCTTCTCCATCGAGAAGGAGAGAGGCTCATGAGAGCCAATGAGGAGCAAGTCGCGATCTTGGAACGCCACCGCATGGGGGTAGACCTCGCGAAACGTCGCGATGAGCGAGCGCGTCGAGGATTCGGACATCCCGTAGAGCTGAAACCACTGGCAGTGGATACCGTTCGGCGTCAGGCGGCTCGACGCGAGCTCGAAGAAGTCGCGTGTGAACAAGTTGGAGACGCCGGTCAGCCACGGATTCGAGGGCGCCGAGATGATGAGGTCGTAGGGCTCACTGCCTTGTCGAAGCTCCGTGCGGGCATCTCCCATGACGAGCTCGACGCGATCGTCACTGAGCGGGCTCCCGTTCTCGGGCTCGAACAAGCGCGAAGCTTCGACCACGGCGGGCTCGATCTCGAAAGCACGTACCTTCTCGACTGGGTGTTTCAACACCGCCCCGACCGTCATGCCGCTGCCCCACCCGATCACGGCAACTTGCTTCGCCTCCGTCGCGAGAAAGGGCAGGTGGCCGAGGAGAAGCTGCGTGGCCATATCCCCGGGGCCGTTCGACGCGTCCGTCTTTCCGTTGATCTTGAGGAGCTTGAACCGATCGATCTGCTGCACCGCCACCGTCGCCGTCGGACCGTCGCGGTAGTAAAGCAGCGAGTGGCTCGCAACGACTTGCCGGAGCTGGGTCATGTCGTATTTGGCGTAGGCGGTTACACCGCTATAGATGCCGAAGCTCTTCATGACGCGCTCACCGCTCGGGTCCAAGGCGAGGATGATCAAGATCGCGGAGCCGGCAAACGCTCCTGTGGAAATGGAGAAGCTCGCGGCGCGCGCGACGAGTACGATCGCGACGACGAGCACGGCCACGGATGCGAAGCGGATCGTGAACTCGATGCCGATGGTAGACATCAAGATGCCCGACGCGCTGAGCGCTCCCAAGGCCGAGCCTATGAGGTTCCAGCTATAGAGCTTGGCGATGCGGCGCCCGACATTTCCGATGGGCCCCTTGGACATCGCATCCGCCGCGAGCGGGAGCGTCGCGCCCAGCGCCATCGTGCACGGAAGCATCAAGAAGCCGGCAATGACGAACTGCGAGAAGAACAGCGTGACATCGCGGCCTTCGATCGATGCATAGAAGTTGAGAAAGACGAAGGGAAGGCTGCGAGCGACGATCAAGCTCGCAAAGGCGAGGGTGGCGGAGGCGATGAGCGCTTTGGCCAAGCGCAACATCTGATTCGCCGACCCGTAGCGGCGGAGGTAGCGGGCCGCGAGCGCGGAGCCGAGCGTCAAGCCCAGCAGGAACGTCGAAAGCATGATCGACACGCCGTAAACCGACGAGCCGTACACCATGGAGAGCGTTCGGCCCCACGCAACCTCATAGACCATGGCGCTCGCTCCCGACACCGCGACGGCCGCAAGTACAGCGCCGGGAACGCTCGAAGGCGCGTCCTCGACCGGGCTCGGCGCCGGAGCCATGTCACTCGGGTGCCGGCGTCTCCATAGAAGGAGGCTCGTCGCGACGAGGAAGTCGAGGGCGGCACCGATCCACAGCGTCGCCTCGAGCCCGACTCCCGGAAAGAGCCAGAACACGGCGAGGAGCGGCCCAAGCACTGCGCCCGCGGTGTTCACCGCATAGAGCTGCCCGAGTCCGACCGCGACGCGCTCGTGGGCGAAGGCCCTTACCAGCAACGGGAGTGATGCCCCCATCGCGATGGTCGCAGGAAGGAGACTCGTCAGGGCCAGGACGAAGCGAAGCTCCTGCCCCGGTACCGCGCCCACGCTGTGGAGAAGCGCCGGCGAGACCAATGCATACAGGCCGATGAAGCCCTCGAGGAGCGCGAAAGTTCGGATCGGATCTCGCTTGGCCACAAAGGCGTGCGTCGAGCCGACGCTGCCAAGCGCCATGCCTCCCATGAACGCCCCGAGGACGACACCAACGGCCGTCGCCGTCGTACCGAGCGATAGAAGGAGGAGACGTGTCCAAGACGATTGGAACAGGAGGGCAGCGAGACCGCTGACGAAGAATGTAGCGAGCAACAGGACGCGCTGTGGCGACACGTCGAATCTTAAGCTAGACGCTACGGTCGATCAAGACTTCATCGTTGAATTTCAGATAAACGACCTCCCACAGATGATCGCGGTCCGTGGGCAAAACGAGCGTGGCCTCGACCCGGGCGCGCTCTCGCTTCATGAGAAAGAAGCGGCACGACTGCTCGTCGAGGCTGAATGTGGGCTGCTCGAACTTCTCGTCATAGTCGTTCGGGAGCTGCTTTCCATGCCGACGGAGCGCGTCCCGGACGATATCCGTGATCCGGGGCCCGAGGTAGCGGACCTTCCATACGGATTGCTTTCGGTCGAAGTTCAGCAACACGACCTTGGACGTGCCGTCGGTGAACCTCACGAGTGCCCGACAACCGAGCGTACCCTTGATGCCGTGGGCCTCGAACGTGTCGACATCACGCTCCCAATCGATCCCGCGCTGCGCCGCGTGGAGTCGAACGGCTTCGACGACTTCCTGCTTCTTGAACTCGAACTCGATCGAAAGGTCCGCGGTTTGGCGGGCGAGCCACGGATTGACCGAGTGCCCCACCACGGCATTCAGATATTTCAGCGCACGCTCGTACTCCTTCAACGTGCGCGCGAGCTCGTCCGTGGCCTTCGACTTTTCCGTCTGATCCGACAGCTCCGTGACCTTTCGGGCCAAGCCGTCGAGAATCTGCCGGACCTCGGAGACGAGCTCGGAAGACTCCAGATCCGCCTCCTCGACGAGCACCGCGAACGACTCGATGAGCTCGATGAGCTCACGCGCATAGCGGAACCGAGACATCATGAGATGCCGGTGCGGCTCGGTCGGCTCGTAGAGCTTCTTGACGAACGACGGAAGCTGTTGTCGTTTCTCCTTCGACAGCTCCACATCCTTCGCGAAGAGACCGTGGAACTTCTGGTACAACACCGCCTGGCTCTGAAGCTGTCTCGTTAGAAGCTCCACCGCTTGCTCGCCGTCAGGCCCGCCGCGGCTTCCACGCCGGATCACTTCGACCGGGCTCTTTCCCATGCCCTCGACACGGCAGTGAACGAGACCCACCATGGAGCCGTCGGAGCCGTTCCAGATCTCGGCGAGATAGGGGTCGCCGTCCGCGAGCGTGGCACCTCGCGCGACGCGGACGTCGTGGACCGCCGTTGCGAGGGATCGAACGCGCCCCACCGCGCGGCGCAAGCTATCTTCACTTCCGTCCACGATGTCCCGCAGGACGTCTTGCTTGAAAGCGTCGAGTCTGTCGTCATCCTCCGGACGAAAGCCAGCACCGTCGAGAGCTTGCGCGATGTCCACGGACACCGGTACCGCTTGCAAGCGCGCGAGCAAGTCGACCCCTCCGTTGAGCTCGACATCGAGGCGGTCGACGAGGAGCTCCGCGAGGCGGGAGCGGTCTTCCGCAGACATATCGGCATCAGCGTGGAGTGGCGGCCACGCGCACAGCTCGTGAGGGGACAGCGCGACGACACCGACCAGTCGCAGCAACGTGCGCGGATCCGCCGTCTCGATATCCGGCCACGAGAGATAGCCCAACCTCAGGAACAGATCTTGGACCAAAGGCTCTCTCACGTCGGAGGGCTCGATGAGCTCCGTCAAGAGCTCGGAGTCCTCGGGGTCGACGCGGTCGAGCGGACCCATCGCCTCGAGAGTGTCGGGAAAACGCCCTCCCATCGCCTGATGCAAACGGTACTGGGGCCGGTTCAACCGCACGATCTGTTCGAGTCCGGCTAGAGAGGTCTCATCGAGCTCCGGCTCGACGAGCGTCTCGAACACGGTCAAGAGCGCCGTCGTCCGGTGGATCGCGGCAGGCTTCAGGCTCTCTACGATGGTCCTGAGGTACGAATGCTCCTTCAGAACGAGAGGCCGTACCTGAGAGATACTCTTTCTGAGCACCGGCTTTACCGCCTCGGTGATGTGGGTCATCGGCGTCCGGATCGCCACGCACTTGTCGATGATCTCGCGAAAGAGCTTCGCTCTTCCGGCAAGCGCCGCGCGTGGCTCCGGCTCCGCGCGCTCGCGGATGAAATAGGCCAGGGGCACGATCACGTCGTCGACGATGCGGCGATCAATGAAGTCGACCTCCCGCCGACGGTCGTCCTCGGAGCCGAAATCGTCGTCCTCGACGGGAGTCTGGGCCAGCAGATCGACGAGCCTCCCCGTCAGGAGTCGATAGCCGTTTCGATATTGCGCGGCAACGAGGCGCTCACGAATGAGACGCGGGTCCAGATGTATGCCGTCGCGCGCGCTATCGAGGAGGATCATCTCGACCGATCGAAAGAACTGCTCGAGCGCATCACGACAGCTACTCCAATATTGCGTGAGGCTCTTGTCGAGCGCACCGGTGCCGTCGTGCTCGAGCGCAAAGGCTTCAGCGGTGGTCGGCAAGGCGCGCACTTCGATCTGCTCCAGCATGTGGCGACGGAGGACTTCGTCTCGATAGCTCGCGAGCCTTTGTACGATCAAGTCCTGTTTCGGAAGAAGCGCCTGTGCCGCCGGCTCGTCGCTGATCTCCTCGGAGACCCGCGCCAGCAAGGACGACGTCATCTCGGAGATCGATTCATCCAGCTTCACGGTGAACGCCGTATCGAGCATGACTTCGAGGAGGCTATAGAGCGTTTGTTCCGCCGTCTCATCCTCGAGACGATGGCTGATCTCTTCGAAGAGATCGTGGCGAACCTCGCTCAGAAGAACCGCGGCGCGATTGTGGATCCGTTCCGTCAGGATCAGCCGCGACTCGGGACGGTTGGCGTCGCGGGAGGCGGGCGCAGCAGGGCCCCGCGCGCGGCTCGCCGGACGGTCTCGCGGCGTGGGCGCGCCGGCGGGCTCGTGCGTCAGTAGGTCAGCGAGTCGTTTGCGAAGTCCGTCGAACATGGAGTCGGCTCGTCGATAGGACGGTCAAAACGCGATAAAAATGCATCAGAAAACGCCCGGGAATGCTGCCTATCCTACCATGAGCACAGGAGTTTCTTGGTTTCGAACCGTTTCCCGCAGAATTGACAGCACCGAAGCCGTGTGCTAATTTTTTGTTGCTACACGGCAGTTGACCACGTGGCGCTATCGTCTAGGGGACTAGGACGGGTGGTTCTCAGCCATCAAACCGGGGTTCGAATCCCCGTAGCGCTACCATTCGGGCGTCGCCGGAGCCGCCTTTTTTTGCGTATCAGGGGCCAGGTAGAGCGACATGGACAAACCCTCGAAGCGGAAAGCACGGCCCGCGATTCTCGTCCATGGTGGAGCCTGGGCGACCCCAGAGAAAGAGCACGACGCGCATTTGAAGGGCGTGCACCGGGCCTCGATGGAGGGATTCGAGGTACTCCTTACCGACGGCTCCGCACTCGACGCCGTCCAGCGCGCGGTCGAGCACATGGAGGCCGACCCTGCCTTCAACGCCGGCCGCGGCGCGGTCTTGAACGCGGGCGGCCAGGTGGAGCTCGATGCGGGCATCATGGACGGTACGAACCTCGAAGCCGGCGCGGTCGCATGCGTATCGGGTGTCCCTCATGCCGTGGCGCTCGCGCGCAAAGTGATGGAGCACTCTCCGCACGTGCTACTCGTCGGAGAGGGAGCCCAAGCGCTCGCCCGCAGCACCGGCGTCGAGACCTGCGAACCGGAGTCCCTCATCGAAGAGCGCGAGCTGCGACGATTCGAGCGAGCCAAGAGCCGATCGAACCCCGACGCTCTCGACGAGCTAGGCGGACCCGCCGGCCCCGGTGACACCGTAGGTGCGGTCGCATGTGATCGGCATGGTCACGTCGCCGCGGCGACCTCTACCGGCGGCTCCCTGCTCAAGAGCGTCGGACGCGTCGGCGATTCTCCGCTCGTCGGCGCAGGCTTCTACGCCGACGATCGAAGGGGCGCCGCATCGTCGACGGGTTGGGGCGAAGGAATCATGCGATTGGTGCTCGCGCATCGGGCCGTCCACCTCATGACGGCGGGGAAGATCGGTCCATCCGAGGCTGCACAGCAGGCCGTCACCGCTCTCGAGAGCCGGACGAAAGGCCGCGGCGGCATCATCATGGTGGATCCGAAAGGCGAGCTCGGATACGCCTTCAACACGCCCTACATGGCCCACGCTTATCTCGCGGAGGGCATGACCGAACCGACCGTCAGTATCTAGGATCCGGCGCCACTAGACTCAGATCGTCGAACCAGGCGGTCGTCTCCGAATCCGTGTTGTCCGTATCCACTATAAGAGCGACCGCCGTAATCTTTGCCGGCGCCTCTCCGAAGAATCGCTCGTAATCCAAACGCACGTCGCGACGCTCTTCGAGCCAGTCCCCCTTGCGGCTATCGCCGCTACGGACGACGATGGTCGCGATGTTCTTGCTAAAAGGACTCGGATAGACGCTTCCGACATCCTCCCGCCCCGACCACACATACATCAGCGCGCGCGTGTCTCGCTCGAACGCTTCCCCGTCGAACATGACCCCGACACGTGCGGCGTAGTCGTCACTCCGACGCCGACGCTCGTCCTCAATGTGGTCGAGGCTCATCTCGACCCGCCAGCGCCACGACAACGTCGGGCTATCGACCGTGGGCACTTCTACCTTGCGCCACAACGCTGACGCCGAGCCCATGCTATGTACCCGTAGAAAACGATTCTCCCCCTCGTTGTCGAGGTCGAACGCATTGGCCTTCGGAGCGAGTGCGTGCTCCATCCAAACCGAGCCCCAACCCGCCTCGAAGTCGGAGAACAGGTCACGAGAGCCCGCGCCGGAAAGGGCGACGAATACCGCCGCCGCGATTAACAGAGTCTTCATCGAGACAGCGAGTATAGGCGCTCCCATCGAACGGGGCTATGTCCGGCTTCCTTGACGCCATCCGCACGCCTTGCTAGACTTTGCGTCTCACCGTACCACCCCACGCGCCCTTAGCTCAGCTGGATAGAGCGACGGACTACGAATCCGTAGGTCGGGTGTTCGAATCGCCCAGGGCGCGCCACTTTTCATGTGTTGCGACTCCGATCGATCTTCCGCAAAGCATGCCCCGCGATCGATCGGCGGAGTGTGGAGGAGCCTGTTTTTATCCGTTCGACGGACGCTTCGTGAGATCGGTATCAGCCGCAGCACGTTCTACGACTGGTGCTCTCGATATCTCGAAGATGGGTTTGACGGGCTGGCACCAAGAAAACGCCGCCCTGCGCGCCGAACTTGCACAGTTGCCGGAGGGCTACTGGCCTCGCAAAGCGTGTACCGGATCGATGCGCGATGCCCGCCAGGCCGGCCAGGCGCTGGCCGCGATCGCGACGACGGCGAGTGGTCCGCAAACGACTAGCAGCGTCGCAGGATCTGTCGCCGGCGCCTCGTAGAGCAGATGCTCGATCAGGCGCGCGCCGGCGAGCGAGGCGACCATCCCGAGCAACAGCCCCGGCACAACCATCAAGCCGGCGCGTGCGACCACTTGCGTCACGATGACGCGCGGCTTCGCCCCCAACGCCATTCGCACGCTGATCTCTCGCGTCTGCTGCTCGACGTAGTAAGCCAGGACGCTGTAGAGGCCGAGCGCTGCCAGCAGCAGCGCAACGACCGAAAACGTCGTCAATGTTATCGCCGTCACCCGATGCGAAACGAGCGAATCGGCGACCACGCTATCCATGGTCGCCAGGTTGCTAACGAGCACGTTCCGGTTGCGGTCGACGATCGTCTGCCGCACCGTCTCGGCCAGCTGGCTCGGGGGCAAAGTGGCGCGCACCGCGAACCGCATGACCGTCCCCGTCACCTGGTGGAACGATGTGTAGACGGCCGGCCGCACCTCGCGGCTGACCCGGTCGATCCGGGCGTCACCCACGACGCCGACCACCTCGTATGTTACGGTCGGGTTTTGGTCCACGACCAATCGCTGCCCGAGCGGGTCCCGCTCTGGAAAGAAGGTGCGAGCCAGCGTCTCATTCACGACGGCGACGAAGGGCGTGTCCGCCCGATCGGTCTCCGCGATGTCTCTCCCGACCAGCAACGGTATCCGCATCGCATCGAAGTAGCCCGACAGAACGACCCGGCGATTCGCGGTCGATCCGTTCTCGCGTGGGTCCGGGTCGTCAGCCGCCCAGGCGGGCGGATTGCCGAACGGGTGCCGGATCGGGAGCTGGTTGATGAACCCGACATCGGTCACGCCGGGCAGCGCCAGAAGCTCTTGACGCAACGCGTCGAAGATTTGCGTTCTCTGCGCGACTTCCGGAAACTCCGTTTCGATCAACTGCAGGTCCCCGATCAGCAGCTGTTCTGCCTCGAATCCAAGGTCGGTCGCCGCGAGGCGGGCGAAGCTACGGATTAGCAGTCCGGCGGTGACGAGCAGGGCGAGCGAGATAGCTACCTGCCCGATGACCAACGCGCCCCGCAACCGCATGCCCTGCCGCCCCTCGGTCGTGCGGGCGCGGGCGGCCAGGTCGGTGGCCGGTGACCCGGACGCAGCCCGGATTGCGGGTGCAACGCCGAAGACCAGCGCTGTGGCGATCGACACCGCCAAGGCGAACAAGACGACGGGCGTGCTGAGCGCGGCCGCTTTTCCCCCCGCTTCCGCCAACCCGGTGGCCACAGGCAAGAGTCGCTGCAGCCACCCCGCCAGCACGAGCCCCCCGAGCCCGGACGCGACGGCCAGCATCAGGCTCTCGGTCATCAGTTGGGAGACGATCCGGCCCCGCGCCGCGCCCAGCGCCGTCCGCACCGCCAGCTCTTGTCGCCGCGCAGCACCGCGCGCAAGCAGCAGGCCGGCCACGTTGGCGCAAGCAATCAGTAGAACCAGGCTTACGGCCGCCATCAAGACCAGCAGCCAGGGCGTCTGGGCCTCGAGCATCCCCGCCTGCAGCGGGTCGAGGCGAAGCCCTTTGTCGACATTCGTTTCCGGATATTGCTCCTGCAACCGTGTCGCGATGACGTCGACCTCACGCTGGGCGCTCTCGATCGAGACGCCCGGCTTCAATCGCCCGTAGAGCTCCCAGCTGTGGAACCGGCGGGTGTGGGGGTCGTCGTTCTCACCGCGTCTGAGCGGTAGCCAGAGATCCGCGTCGTCTCGGAAGCGAAACGACGCCGGCATGACTCCCACGACCGTGAACGTGACGGGACCGTCCATCGGCATGCTGCTAGCCATGAGGCTCTGGCCAAGGGCCTCCGATACGCCACCGAACCGACGGCGTGCCAACCCTTCGCTGATCAATGCAGAGCTCGGACCGCCCGCAGTCCCCTCCGCGGCCGCGAATCCCCGGCCGGCGATCGGGCGCACGTCGAGCATCTCAAACAGTTCGATCGCGACCCGGATCGCCGGCACCAGCTCCGGTCGCTCGAGGCCGCTCACCGGGACCGTGAAAGATCCGCTGGACGTTGCGACCAGCTGCTCGAAGCTAGTTGCTCGCTCTCGATAGTCGTAGTAGTCGGGCAGCGACGACCACTGGTTCGGGTCGCCACTGAAGGTAGTACGGGCCAGAACCAGCCGGTCCGGGTCCGTGTAGGGGAGCGGTGCCAGCAAGGCGCCGTGGATCACGGCGTACATCGCCGTGTTCGCGCCGATCCCGAGAGTCAGGGTCGCAATGACCGACAGCGTGAACAACCTCTGGCGGAGAGCAGACCTGACGGCGAAGCGCAGGTCGTAACAAAACGTCGTGAGCACCATCTAGCTCCCTCCGGCCGCCCCGGACGGATGCTTTTCCCACGCGGCGATCGTCTCTATTGGTTAGACGGCACACGCCGAACTCTGGTTGCAATATTAGTGTCGCATTCGTGGTGCCAACTTTCTCGACCCGGCGGCGCTTAGTTGAGTCGAGCAAGCGGCCAAAGTCTGCCTCTTTCACGTCGTCCATCGTACGTTGTGACGAAGGCTTGTACTATCGATGAAGAGTTCGGCGAAGAGTCACGTTCACCGTCGTACCGACGTCGACTTCGCTCTCGATGGACAAATTCCCAGCGACCTCCTCTGTTACCCGCTTGGCGTACGGGAGCCCCATTCTGAGCCCGGTGCGAGTTTGGCCGCTCTTGGTCGTGAACCCAAAATCAGTGATGCCTTCGAGCTCTTCGGCCGAGATTCCCCTCCCATTGTCCTTGATAGCAATCACCGCGTGCCCGTCTGCAAGCCGAACCGTGACGTCTACGGCTCCGCTTTTCTCGATCGCGGCTGCAGCGTTTTCGAGAATGTTGGTAATGGCTCGGGAAAGTCGTGACGGAAAGCAGTCTGCCAAGACCTCGAATTCAGGAAGGCTGCAATTGAGCACGATGCCTTCTATTAGATTCACTCGGAATTGCTCCGCGGAATGCTCGACGCATTTGCGGATATCGACGACCCGCCGCTCTTCCTCCACGAGGTTCACATACTCCTTTAGGCTGGCAACCAAGGTGCTTATGCGCCGACTCGCGGAGCCCGCGTTTTCTGCGAGAGCCCGACCGGCACGGACCGCCTTGAGCGCACTGTCTTGTCTTCCGCCCGGGTCCACCTCGCCAATGAGCGCAGCTTCCATCCTGTCCATCGAACGCGCGATGGTATCTACGGAAGAGCGGAGAGCGCCCAACGGTGTGTTGACCTCATGCACGATACCAGCAACCAGCTTCACGAGTTCGCCTTGCTGGTGCCTAATTTCCTCGAATGCTGCCGCATTCTCCAACGCAACGGCAGTCTGATTGGACAAAGTCGTTACGAGCTCCATGTCTTCAGTATCGAATGGTCGCCCGTTGAGCTTCGACCCGAGAATCAGAAGTCCCCGGACCGCAAGCTGACCTTCCGCGGTGGCGGCGACTAACGGCAGGACGATCTCGATGCCAAAGTGACCCCAGAACTTCGATTCGCGACCGTAGCCACCCGCATCATCCTCGGAATCCTTGCCGAGGGCCTCGAGAGCTCGGCTATCGTAGGCCGCGGCCGGCGCTTGGTCTCGAATGCTTCTGTGGAGCGGTTGGTAGTCGCCGACGGTCAGTACGGCAGGAAGCAGGGTTGGCAGCGGTTTGAGAGAGTGACGGCGAACTTCCCGGGGGTTGTGAGGATCAATGACTCCTAAATAACCACCCGACAGCTCCATCTTGTCGATCAACGGTTCTTTGAGAGTCGAGGAGATCGATTCTTCCGTGTAGGCTCGTGCCAAGGAGGAGCTCGCTTGTCCGATGGCCGACGCGTAGATCTCGCGGCTCTTGAACACGACCGTGTCCATCCAACGTTGCACTCGCACCTTCGCGAGGCTGAGGCCTAGCACGGTGACCCCCACGCCAAGCGCAACTAACGCGGTAGAACGATCGCTTTCACCAAGCAAGCGGTACACGGCGTATGCAACGAGCAGATAGGACAGGGACAGCACGACGGAAAGAGCGCCGTAGACGAGACCCTGCCGAAGCACCACGCGCAGGTCGAACATCTGATGGCGGACGATCGCGTAGCCAAGGATAATCGGGAAGCTCGCTAGCGAGAGAACGTACAGAAGTTCTGCCGAAAAGTAGAGCCGATGGTCGAACCCGAACGGTCTAGATGTCAGCGCGATCGCTGGGAAAAGGAAGGACACGCCGACCGCGATAGCAAAGACGCGTGCTCTACGCTTCGATCCGGGGGTGGTCTTCGAGCGCGCATCGCGAATCACGGTATCGAGCGTTAGGACCAATGCAGCTGAGCCCACGAAGCCGATGGCGGCGCCGGAGACGTCTCCAACGCGGGCCGCAACCTCGACGCCGAATATATCGGCGATTCGCGCCGTGAAATCGACGACCGCCGCCAGCAGACTCAGACCTAATAACCATCGAAAACGAGCTGTCATTACGGTGTTGCCGCGGGACGAGAAACTGTGGCCCAAGTAGAAAACGGTCGGGAAGAGAAGAGGAATGGCCAGCGATTCGACCGACTCGACCAAGTGGCTCCAGACGTTATGCGGCGTGACTGCGTTAGCGGCGAGTCCAAAAAGGGCCGAGAAGAGAACGAGCGGAACGGCAGCACGATCTTCCGGTCGCCGAAGAAAGACAGTTAGCCCAACAGTTAGATAGAGCAATCCGACGGATTGAATCACCAGCTCTGCCCACTCGGCGTCGACAAGCGCGACGAGCGCGGTGGGACCGGCGTTGGTGGAGACGGTGAACGTCGCGGACTCACCGCGATGACGAAGCTCGAACTCATTGATGTCTGCGATGCGAACGCTCAGCAGTTCCTTGGCGATCTCGTAGTCACAGGCCGCTTGGGCGCTGTCACAAACAGGCTGGCCGTTGATGGCTTCGACGAATATCGGGCCGGTTCTCGTCTGTTGCCTGAAGACGTCCAGTGACTCGAGGGTACCCGGTTGCGCAACGACTCTTCCTCCGCGGTAAGCTATGCGGAGGCCTGGACAATCCGTGCCGACGACGTCGACGAAACTGGCGATCGAAAGAACGAAGTGAAGCCCGTATAGGGCTACCACGGCCACCACCCAGTTCTTTACCTGCACGACCTACGCCTCAGTCTCGAACGGTCAGATGCGCGCTCCTTGCCTGCTCACGAGCGCTGTCCGTCGTGGAAGGAACTGTATACGCGCTCATGGAAGATCACCATGAGCGACTCAACGCGCATTGCAGCAATGGGTCGATCGAGCTGACGAACCGCGCCTGGTGCCAAGTTGGTGCCAAACGTAGAGAACCCAACAGAACGTAGGTGACGTAGACGGCAGAACTACGGTGATGTGTCTTTGCGGCCGTTCCTACTTTCCACTGAACGCAAAGGCTTCAGACGAAAGATTCGTTTCGATACCGCCTCTTGGTTCGCTCCCTCAGGATGACTACGAATCCGTAGGTCGGGTGTTCGAATCGCCCAGGGCGCGCCATTTTTTGGGATTTCGGCGTCATCCCGCTCCAAGTTTGCCCGAGTCGGTCCACGTAACGGTCTTCGGGATGGTCCACGGTGAGCTTGACGAGGATGTCATCCTCCGCGCGAACGACGTGTAGTATTGCGAGTGTAAACCTGCCGGTGCGTGACATTTTCTAACCGATAAGAGGTATGCGAGCCGAGTGGACGCTTCCGTTGCGGGAGTCGTGAAACATAGAGCAATGAGTCGTTTATCCGTGATTGCATAAAAAATCACGTACTGGAGAACGGAATGAATAGAGCAAAACTAGCATGGATGATCGTTGGAGTTCTGATCCTCGTGGGGGTGGTCGTCCTCGCGCAAGTTCCGGAGGAGACTCCTACCTATGAAGGACACGGACCGGAGGACTTCGCGGACGAGGAGCTGATGCGAGAAGTCGCCTCGGGCGGCGTTCCCATGGGGCGCTGGAAAGAAGGTTTGATGTTCGACGGCATTGCGCCGCAACCCTGGCTCGCAAGTGCCGCCAACTGGATGCCCGGGACCGAAGAAGTACAGCCGGAAGAGATGCGGATCACCTTCATGGGCTCGGCGCCCATGCTGCGACCCGGGCAGATGAACACTTCGATTTACATCGAGCTGGGTAATGGCGACACCTTCATCTTCGATTTCGGCGAGGGTTCGGTCACCAACTATCTCGCATCCGGAATCGCGATCAACAAATTGAACGACATCTTCATCAGCCACCTTCACGTCGATCACTTTGGATCTCTACCCTGGACCTATGTCTTTGGCGCTTGGGCCGGTCGTTGGCACGAGCCGTTGCGAGTCACGGGGCCGTCCGGCCGCACCGAGAAAGACGGCATTGCCTACATGATCGAAGGCATGAAACAGATGTTGCATTGGCACCGCGAAGCCTTCAGTGTCTTCCCGGTCGGTTGGGAGATCGAGGTCAATGAGTTCGACTTCTTGGACGCGGGCGGCACGGCGTACGAAAAAAACGGCGTCAAGATCATCCACTGGCCCGCCTCCCATGCCAAGGACGGGGCGTCGGCCTATCGGCTGGACTGGAACGGCCTGAGCTTGTGTTTTACGGGTGACACGCGTCCGAACACTCTGGACATCGACTACTGCAAGGGAGTGGATGTCTTCATCTCCGAGACCCAGCCGGAACTGCTCTCGATAAGCTCACAGGTTCAAGGTGTGCCGCCTTTCGTAGGCCGATACACGGTGGACACGCATCACACACCGTCCTACGCAGCCGGCTACATCTTCAACCAGGTTCAGCCGCGTATCGCCATGGCGACCCACATGCCGTTCGACCCGTACGTCAACGCCGAGACCATCGCGGAAGTCCGAGAGCACTGGAAGGGTCCGTTCCATTTCGGCGCGCCTGACATGGTGGTCGTCAACGTCACCAAGGACAGCATCTGGGTGCGGGACGGCGTGGTTCCGGACTACCCGAACGTCAGGGCGCCGAACGCGGACGCCTCCATCGCGCAATACGGCGGCCTCATTGTTCCCATTCCGCCGTTCCAGCGTGAAGACCTGCAGTCGCAGTTCATCCGAGACGCCGAGATCGATCCGGAAGATTACTATCCGGAGGGCTATCATCCGGTGCTCATGCCGCACTGGCCGACCGACAAGCCGATCTTCATCCCGGAGGAGCTGGTGCCCGAGAGCATGAAGTCGAACCGATAGGCTCTCGCACCAACGTAGTTCGTGCGTTGCCGCTACGGGCCCACGGCGTTCATCGCCGTGCGGGCCCGGCGCGGCGGGCCGGTCTTCCTATATGTCGCTGACGCAGACGAACCCAGATCCGACGGTATGGGCTAGGAGCGGTCTTCGAGGAAATAGGAAACCCGTCTGGTACAGTCGTCTCGAATTCCCGGGATCGCGATTCGATTCACAGCGTCGACAATCTCCGTCATTGCATTTTGCAGATTCGTTCGCCGGCGCGAGCCTGGTCTGAACCAACAAGTACAAATCGAGCGCGTCCTCTGGTCGACTCGACATGATCGCGCTGACTTGCTAGTGGGGAGCAAGTTCGAGAAACTGCTTCTCGTCCTCGCTCAACGGATCGCACGAGAACAACACCGTTAGAAAGAGGACGACCCATGAGTTCGACCCAAAGTAATCCAAGATAGGGCTCATCTTAGTCCGTGCTCAATTCCCGCGATGCCCGCGACTTCTCGTGAGCGTCCGCCAGGGATGGAGTCTGATAGAATTCGAGTGATGTCGATAGTGCGGTTCCTCGAACGCGGTCGTGCGGGGGTCGCATTGGTCGTCTGGCTGGGCAGCGTCGCGCCGCTGGTCGCGCAGCCGACGCTACTCCCGGAGGGCTGGAGCAGCGGGGTGGCTCTGGTCGAGCCGACCGACCTCAATCCCGACCCCCACATCCTCGAAATAAACGTGACGGCGCGCGTAGCCGAGGTCGAGCTCGGCGACACCCGCGTCGAGGCCTGGACGTATGACGGGTTGCTGCCCGGACCGTTCATCCGCTTGCAGGTCGGCGACCGCCTCATCGTGCACCTGAAGAACGAGCTGCCCCAGTCGACGACGATCCACTGGCACGGCGTACGCGTGCCCTTCGAGATGGACGGTGTGCCGGACATCACCCAGCCACCCGTCGAGCCGGGCGGCACGTTCGTCTACGACTTCATCGTGCCGGACGCCGGGCTGTTCTGGTACCACCCGCACGTGATGTCAGCCGCGCAGGTGGGCTTCGGACTCTACGGAGCACTCCTCGTCGAAGATCCTGCCGAGCGTGCGTTGACCGGTGTGGGCGACGAGCTCGTGCTAGTGCTGAGCGACATCGGCGTTGGCGTGGACGGCCATCTCGAGCCGCCCGACAGCGGAGGAAACGCGGGAAGCGTGTTCGGCCGCGAGGGTAACCTCGTGCTGTTAAACGGCCGCATCCGTCCTCATATATCGGTCCGAGCGGGCGTGCCCCAACGCTGGCGCATTGTGAACACGGCCAAGAGCCGCTACTTCACGTTGTACCTCGACCGCCTGCCGTTCACGGTGATCGGCACCGACGGCGGGTTCCAGGAGCACTCGGTCACGAGCGAGGTCGTCGTGATCAGCCCGGGTGAGCGCTTCGACGTCATCGTGACGCCGAACGGCGAGCGCGGAAGCGAGCTCGTTCTTCGCTCCCTGCTCTACAATCGCGGCTACGGAAGCGTCGAGTACCGGGCCGTCGAGACACTGGTCACGCTCGACATCACCGGCGAGCCGCCCTATGAGGCACCGGCGCTCCCCGAGGTCGCCCGGGCGATCGCGCCACTCGACGTGACCGGCGTGAAGCTCGTCGACATCGACCTGACGCTCGAGCGAACGGGGCAAGAAAGCTGGGAGTTCGGACTGAACGGCATCCCGTTCTCGGAGGCCACGCCGTACCTGGCGATGCTCGGCGAGACCCAGCTCTGGAACATGCGCAACATGACCGAATGGGCGCATCCCATGCACCTGCACGGCTTCTTCTTCCAGGTCGTCGACGAGAACAATGCGCCCGTGCACCCAATCGCCTGGAAGGACACCGTGAACGTGCCGATGAACGGTAACGTGCGCGTCGCCGTCCACTTCGACGAGAATCGCCCCGGCGAGTGGATGTATCACTGTCACATCCTCGACCACGCCGAAATTGGCATGATGGGCACCGTGCTCGTGGGCGACGAAAAGTCGACAGAGGACGGCGGCGGTGGCGCCAGCGACGATCGCCAGACGCCCCCCCGCCAATAACCGCACGCCGGCAGAGCCGCACGCCGGAAGATGGTTGAGCGTTAGCCGAGAGCGCCGACCTCGCGTTCGACGGCGTCCAAAACGTCACCGCTCCGGACGAGCTCACGCGCCGCTGCCATCGACTCCGCATACCAGACGTCGCCCTCGAGGACGGGAGCGATACGTTCACGCACCGCGCTGAATGCTGCCGCCGATCCCTTCCCGACCGGAAACGCCTTCGCCTCCTCGGGCACCATGTCGAGCGCCTGCGCGGCGGTGAGAAGCTCGCCCGCGACGACGTACTCCGCGTTGTCGACCACGGTCCGGGCTTTGCGGGCACACCACGTCGAGTTGGACACGTGGTCTTCCGCGTTCCCCTTTCCCGGGATGGAATCCACCGAGCCAGGTGTCGACAGTGCACGGTTCTCCATGACCAGCGCCGACAGTGAGCACTGAACCGTCGCGAAGCCGGTATTGACGCCGAGTCGACCGCTGCTCAAGTTTCGCGGAAGCCCGTAGCTCATCGTCGGGTCGATGAGGCGCGCAACGCGACGCTCCGAGATCGAGCCCAGATCCGTGACCGTCATCGCAAGGAGATCCATCGCCTGCGCGAGGTACTGGCCGTGGAAGTGCCCGCCGGAGAGCACCTCGTAGCCGCCGGCCTCGGTCTCGAACATCAGGGGGTTATCGGTCGCGGCGTTGAGCTCGGTGACGACGATGCGCTCGATGTACTGCAGTGCGTCCGCGACGGGGCCGTGCACTTGCGGAGCGCAACGCATGGAGTAGACGTCTTGCACCCGCGGCGTCGGCGCGGCCCCTTCCGCACGACGCTCCTCGGGAAAACGCAGCGCACGTGACGCGTCCGACGTCCGCTCGCTACCGGCGAGAATCTTGCGCATGTTGTCGGAGGTGCGGATGAGCCCGGGATGCGGCCTCGCGCTTGCGAGACGGGGATCGAACGCCGCCGTCTCCCCCCGCATCGCTTCGAGGGACAAGGCCAAGGCGATGTCCGCGTGCTTCAGGAGGCGACGCGCGCGCGCCGTCGCCAACGCCGCGATCGCGAGCGAGACGGTGGACCCGTTGAGAAGTGCCGAGGCATCCTTCGCGCCCAGCTCGAGGTCTCGGGAAAGTCCAGCTCTGTTCAACGCCTCCGGCGCGGCGAGTCGTTCGCCCTTGAAGATGATGAAGGCTTCGTCGTAGCCGCAAAGAGCCCCGGCAAGGTGCGCGAGAGGTGCCAGGTCGCCGGACGCCCCGACGGACCCTTTTTCCGGCATGACGGGGTGGAGCCCCCGGTTGAGAAACTCGATGAGCCGATCGAGCACGTGTACGCTGAGTCCGGAGAAGTTGGAGGCGAGCGCGTTTGCACGCAGCAAGAGGGTGGCCCTCGTGATGTCCTCGGGTAGATCTGCTCCGATACCGGTCGCGTGCGCCAGGATCATCTTCTCCTGAAAGAGCGCGAAGTCTTCGGACGGGATGCGAACATCCTTGAGCGCACCAACGCCGGTATTGAAGGCGTACATGGGCGGAGCGTCATCGCCCATCCACTCACGCTTGATGAACTCGCGGGTGTCCGACAGCTTCCGTCGCGCCTCAGGAGCCACGGAGACTTCCTCCCTCGATACGTCCGACGTTGCCGACACGCGCACGACATCGTCGATGGACAAGCTTCGACCATCCAAGATCACGCCCATTGCTTTCCTCCGGGGAGGATCTTACCCGGTTCGAGCGCCCGGCGGCTGACTGCCCGCGGCGCGTCTAGGGCTTGGCTTCGTAGTAGGCGTTGAACGGGTGCTGCAGGTCGCTCAGACGCCGGAACTGAGTGAAGCCGGCCTCGTTGACGAGTGCCTTCATCTTCGACTCCGGCAATGCCATCGTTCCGTGCGCGGCCCCGTCGTGGACACAGGCGGAAGACGACATGCAGCAGAGCACGGAGACGTTGTAGCCAAAGTTTCCTATCGTGTTCTCGGCAAGGTTGTCTTCGAAGCTGTCCTTGCCGGCCACGTCGACGATGAACCAGTTCCCGTCAGGCTTGATGGCTGAACGGATCGCCTGCGCCGCAAGCTCCGGGTGGCTCATGTCGTGAAGGCAGTCGAGGCAGGTGGCGAGGTCGAAGCTGTTATCCGACGGAAGAGACTCTTCGTCCGAGTCGTGGATGAACACGTTCTGCACGCCGCCTTCATGGACGTTGGCGTTGGCTCGCATCAACGCATATTCCGAGTTGTCATAGCCGTGGAACTCGGAGTTGGGAAACGCCTTCGCCATCGTCACCAGCGCCACCGCGGAGCCGGTGCCGATATCCGCGACCTTGGCACCCTTCTCCAGCTTCTCGACGACGCCCGGCATCGACGGCAATGCCGCCTGGACGAGCATCGAGCGATTCCAGGGACCAAGGAAGGTCTCGACCCACTCAGCCCCGACTGGCCCCATCGAGTCGAACGAATAGCCGAGCCCCGTCTTGAACGCTTGCGGCAGTCGATCGACGATCCCACCGAGGACGGGAACGCCTCCGAAAGCACCGACCATCGACCCCGGGTTCGCGCTGTCGGCAAGCACCATCGCTTCTTCGGGAGTCATCTCGAACTTGTCGTCACCGCCGTAGGTGAGCAGACCCGCCGACGCCTGGCCGCGAAGCCACTCCAACACCCACCGCTCCTTGTATCCAGTCTTCTCCGCGAGGTCGGAGGCGGTGATGGGGCCGGCGTCTTTCATCGCCTTGTAAAGGCCGAGGTGGTCGCCAAGGTAAATGTTGGCCGACGCGAAGAAGCCGGTCAGAAGGCCGAAAGCATTTTCAGCTTTCGCCATGAGCTTTTCGGGATCAATCGGGGTATCCGTAGCCATTCTCGTGCCACTCCTTTGCCAAAGAGACCACTTTTATCTCTCCAACTTGAGAATGTCAATAACCTCCGTTACACGGTGGAGTCATACGAGCCGTGCCAGAGCTTTCGGGAGCGGCGATTCGAGCTTCAGGAGCTTTCCCGTCGTCGGATGGTGGAACTGCAAAGAGCTCGCATGAAGCCCCAAGCGTCGGGCCGGATTCGTCCGTGCGCCGTATTTCCGATCTCCGACGATAGGACATTCGGCGTCGGCCAGGTGGACGCGGATCTGATTGCGTCGACCGGTCTCGAGCGTGAGCTCGACCAACGCTCGGGCCTGGTTTCGCTTGATGACGCGGTAGTGAGTAACCGCGAGTCGGGTCCGCTCGCTCTGGATGGCGCTGTAGACCTTGTAGGAGCTCGACTCGTCCAAGTTGGATCGCAAAATACCTTTACTGGACGGCGGCGCTCCTTCCACCACCGCGAGGTAGCGCTTGTTCGCCTTGTTCCAGTTTTTCTGTAGTGCGCGCTTCGTGGCTTCCGTCTTCGCGAAGACCATGATCCCGGAAGCCTCGCGATCCAGCCGGTGGACGATCCAGACCCGCTCCTTACTGCGAGGCTCGCGTCGACGCAGATAGGCCATGAGATGAGCGTAGGCGGTCTCCTTCCTCTCCTTCGAGCTCGCCACGCTGAGCAAGTGCTCGGGCTTGTCGACCACGATGAGTGAGTCGTCGGCGAACCGGATCTTCATGCCCGCCGGCAAGCCATCCTCCGCGAGAACTTCTGCCTTGTCTCGGATGACGACCGCATCGCCCGCCTCGAGCAAATGGTTCGTCCGCGTCTCCGTCTCGCCGTTCACTTGAACGGAGCCGTGTTTGAGCCACTGCCTGACGGTTGTCCGCTTCGCGTCGGGGTGACGGGCGAAGAGAAATTCCAAAAGCTTGGTGTCGTTCTCTACAATATGAGGGTCGCGCATGGCTTGGCTTCGAAAAACGTGCCCAAGTCTAGCTCGTTTCACGAGCCGCGTTCGGGCAAGGAGACCATGAAATGAATATCAAGCTCCCAAAGATGGCGGTCGTCGCCGCTTGCGCTTTGCTAGCCATCGGAAACATGCGCGGGCATGTACACGCCCAGTCGAGCGCCGATGTCGTCTATCACTTCGGCTACGGCTCGAACATGTCGGAAGCGTATATGAAGCAGTACACGCCGAGCTTGAAATACGTCATGAACGCGCAGCTTCCGAACTTCGAGATCCAGTTTCGCAAGTACTCGGACAACATGAAGGGCGGCATCAGCAGCATCATCGACAAGCCCGGCGGAATGGTCTACGGCGTCATCTACGAGATCCCCCGCGCCGAGATGGAAGCGCTCGACATCCTCGAAGACGTGCCGCTCGGAATCTACAGCCGCGAAACTTTCAAAGTGCTCGGGAGTGACGGCAAATGGCACGACGGTGACCTCTATCGGGTCGTAGAGCCCAAAGGGCCGTTCACTCCGGCCGCCGCCTACCTCGACCTCATGATCACGGGCGCCAAAGAGCACGGCATCAACGCCACTTGGATCGCGAAGCTCGAGAGGATGCGCGCGGAGCTCGAATAGGCCGTCGCTACGGGGGCGCGTCCTCGAGCGCGAGCGGCGCGTAGTAGGGCTCGTCGCCGAGTGCTTCGAATTTCTGGCGCCAGTTCTGAGAAGCCTCGTCTCGCGAACGAAACGACCAGTCCTGGCGGTGGTAGTTCCAGCTCTCCGGCTGAAGCTCCTGAGCCTGATGCCACAATGCGTTCGCCCTTTCGAGATCGCCCTGCTCATGGAAATAGGCCCCAAGCTTGAACGTCGCATCGGCGGCGGCCGCATCTCCGCTACGCGGTCGTACCCGCAGAACGACTTCCGTCGGCGAGAGCGCGAAGCGACTCTCGCCTCCATGCTCGACCCAGTCGGCGAGCGCCGAGACATAGGCCTCACCGTTCACTTTGATCGTTCCGAACTCGACATTCTCGGAATAAGCGACTTCATTCGGTCGCACGATCATGCCCGCTTCGTCGATCCAGACGCCCGTCGGCACGTTCGTCATGTTGTAGAGCGAGCTTACGGTGTGGTGCACATCGATGAGTGTGGTGTAGGTCGCGTCCGCGGCGTCGTAGAACTCACCGGCCGCGGCCTCGCCTCCGGTGTCTTGGGCGACCGAGATGATCTCGAAGTTCTCGCCACCGAGCTTCTCGTAAACGGCCTGCCAACCTGGCAGGTCCAAGCGGCACCCTCACCAGGAGGCCCAAGTCACCAGCAGAACCTTCTTGCCGCGAAAGTCCCTCAAACGTACGAGGTTCCCTTTGCGATCGGGAAGCTCGAAGTCCGGAGCTAGCGCCGTCGATAGCGGTCTCGACCCCTCGAGGGTCCACGCTCCGAGACTCCAGACGCGCGCATCCGCCGCGGCGACGACGGGTTGACCCAAACGCGCGGAGAGGCGACTCACGCCGAACCATCGAGCGCCGCCTCTCGACATCAAGAGAGGCTCGGGCCCATCTTCGGAGGCCGGCACACACAGGGCGTCCAGGCACGCACCTTCCGGCTTGAGCTCAAAGCCGTTCACCTTGGGTAGCTCGTCCGGACTCACCCAAAGATCAGCGTCCCGGCTAAGCGCTCGGTCCACACGAACGACCCCATCCTGCCGGACGATCGTCGCAGGCCCGGAATCCATCGGCGCTTCGGCGCATCCGCCAACGAGAACGAACGACAACAAAACTACCAAGCAGGTCTTCATGACATTCCTTTCGCTCGCTTCTCAGGAGCCCGCCACCACCGGTGCGGACGCCTCGGTACGGCGGGCCTTGGCTTTGTACATCGCGGCATCGGCCGCTTCGAGCGCTTCGTCGGGATCGCCGCCGGGCGCAAGCTCCGCGACACCCACGGAGAATGTCAATGGTACCCCCGCCGCCGATCGAACCCCTAGCTGCTCACGGACCCATCCGATACGTTCATCGACCGCCTCCCGGCTGAGCCCCCGCGCCACGACGAGAAACTCGTCGCCCGCGTAGCGGACGATGAAGTCGTCCGGACGAAACGAGGCCTTCAAGGCCAGGCCGAACCGCTCGAGTGTGCGGTCGCCGACCGTATGCCCGTAGGAATCGTTGACCGCTTTGAAGTCATCGATATCGAAGAACAACATCGCCGCTCCCGTACGCTTTGCGACGCGAAAGATGGTCGGTAGCGATCGACGATTCGCAAGCTCCGTCAACGGGTCGCGGTCTGCGAGACTGCGAAGGCCCTCCTGGGCCGCCAGAAGCTCGGCGTTCGTTCGTCTCAGCGACTGCTGAGTTCTCTCCGAGATGGCGAGCACGGAGCCGAGCGCAATCAGCCACTCCGCTCCGCTGTCGAACGAGGAATGTGCCGACAGAAACCAGGCCGCGTTCTCGCGGAGAGCGGGCGCCTCGACGATCTGGGCGGCATAGGCCGCGGTCTCGACGGCGCTGAGCGCTGCCCTCGTCACGAAGCCGGCCCCCAACCACCGTAACCCCGCCGTCGCAGAGCCTCGCAGCACGAACACCGCGCCTATCGTCAGCAACAGAGTCAACGCGACATGTTGCACGATACCGATATGATCGACGCCGCCCACGAGCCAAAAAGAGCTGACGGCGTAGACGGAGAGGGCCGCGACAATCGTGCGCGGTGCGAGAAACCGGCTCGCGGGATCCTTCAGTGTCCAACTGCCTTGAAGCAGCAGTAGCACGAACGCTAGCTTGGACGTCATGTACGACCAGCGGATATGCGGAAGCCACTCGAGCCCGGGCTGCGAGTACCAATAGAACAGCGTGATGGCGAGCGCGAGGAAGTTGCACAGCCACGCTCCGACCCATAAACGAAGCTCCGGCCCTCCAACCGATCGCGCCAGCGCCGCGAGAAAAACCGCGATCAAGAGAAGCGACGTGACTTGAACGGCAGCGCTCCACTGCCAGAGCAGCACCAGATCCATTGGATTCCCCGCTGAGAGTTGAAGGATCAGTATCTCAAACGCATGCGACTTCTGTAAAGAAACCCGGGTACCTTGCGCTCGTCTCTGCTTGCGATCCGGCCGATGCAGGATGCATGCTTACGCCTTCGCTCGCTCTGGAGGTTGGTCCTGCACATTCGTTCGCTCTTAGCGGCCTCGTCGATCGCACTCGTAAGCTGCGGCGCACCCGTATCGAAAGACGCGCCCTCGTCGACGCATCCCATCGCATCGGAGCCACAATATGGCGGCGAGCTCATCTATGCGCTGAGCGGGGAGACCTATTCTCTCTTTCCCGGACGACAGCCCGGCTCGAACGCCCAGGACGCGTGGCTCTACGCGCTCGAGGGCCTCGTCGAGATCAACGAGAGCAACGAGATCGTTCCCTGGCTCGCCACGAGCTGGGAGTTCTCGGAGGACGGCCGAAACGCTACCTTCCAGCTACGAGAAGGCGTGAGCTTTCACGACGGAACACCCTTCGATGCCGAAGCCGTTGCTTTCGTGTTCAACGAAGCCTTCGACAAGCAATTCGTTCACGTCCACATGCTGGAAGGGCTGCAGCAGGTAACGGCGGACTCCGAGCTCGTCGTCACCTTCCACTTCGAGGAGCCCTTCGCCGCGCTGCTCTCGAATCTCTCCCATCGCTCCTTGGTGATCTTCAGCCCAACGGCCTATCGGGAGCACGGCGAAGAGTGGATGGCTACCCACCTCGTGGGCACAGGGCCTTTCATTCAAGAGCGACTGGTCCGCGGCGAAGTCCTCGAGCTCGTGAAGAACGACGACTACTGGCAGGAGGGCAAGCCCTATCTCGACCGCGTGACCGTCCGGATCGTGCCGGAAGTCTCGGCGCGCTCCGCGATGCTGGAGGCGGGAGAGCTCGACCGCACCATCGCCCTTAACGATTTCGACATCCCTCGCCTCGAAGCCGACGACCGCATCCGAATCCGCGTCGTGCCCAGTACCCGGCAGTTCTACGTAGCACTCAACCACACCGTAGCTCCACTCGACGACCCGAAGGTCAGGCAGGCGTTCAACTACGCGATCGACAAAGTGGGCATCGTGCAGAGTGTCTTCGCCGGAACGGGCGCGCTCTTGTCGAAGGCACCCGTCCTCTCCGAGGGCGTCGTCGCGTTCACCGATATGCGGCGGCCGGGCGAGGAAACCATCTTTGCCTACGATCTCGAACGGGCGCGTACGCTGTTGGCCGAGGCCGGCTTCGTCGACAATGACGGCGACGGCACGATCGAAGACGCCTCGGGTGCCGCCATTTCGCTGACGCTCTTCGCGCGCCGCGGCGCCACCAAGGGTGACGACAAGATCGCGCAGCTCGTGCAAAATATGCTCGCAGAAGTCGGGGTCGACGTCGAGATCCGCTACTGGGAGTCTTCCGCGTTCGGTGCAGCGACGAATCTAGGCCCCGACGACGCCCAGTACGACATGGTGCTCCTGTCGTGGGGAATCCCTACCGCGGACCCGGACGAGCCGATGATGATGATGACGTACTCGAAAGCATGGAAACCGATCGGCGCCAACCGGATGTTCTATGCGAGCGACGAAGTCGACAGGCTCACGGTGCTCGCCCATCACGAAGTGGATCCCGCGCAGCGCAAAGAGTGGGTACGCCTCTGGATGGTCGAGCTGCTCGACGACGCCCCGGTGATCTTTCTGCCGACGCTCTCGCTCACGCTCGGGACACGCTCCTACGTCCATGACGACCGCATCCTCAGCATCGATCAATACCCAGCCCGTTTTGCCTGGATCGACGCACAGGAGATGGCGCGCCAAGGCGTGGTCCGTTGAGCCTCTGGTCGTTCGCGGACGCCCGCTGATGCTGCGGCTGATCGTCGTCAGAGTCCTGTTCATGATCCCGGCCGGATTGCTCCTCGTGAGCTTTCTATTCGGCCTCTTCCATCTCATCCCCGGCGATCCCGCACTGCTCCTCGCGGGTGACAACGCGTCCGCCGAGGTCGTCGAGGGCATCCGTCGCGCGTACGGCTTCGACCAGTCGCTCACCGTCCAGTACTGGACCTACATATCGAAAGTGGTTCAAGGCGATCTCGGGGTCTCGAACTTCTCCCGAGAGCCCGTCAGCTCGCTCGTGATCCCGAGGATCGTCAATACCGCGCAGCTCGCCTTCTGGTCGATGGGATTCGCGATGATCGTGAGCTTGGCGCTCGGCTGTACCTCCGCGATGTACTGGAACACCAAGATCGACAAGATCATCACGGCCATAGCGCTACTCGGGATCTGCACGCCCGTTTTCGTCTCGGGACTCTTCGCGATCTTCATCTTCTCCGTCGAGCTCCGCTTGCTCCCCACCGGAGGTCTCGACTCATGGCGAAGCTTCGTCCTGCCGGTCATCACGCTAGGCGCCTTTCAAGCCGCCGTCCTGACGCGGATGGTGCGTGCCTCGATGGTGGACGCCTTGGGCCAGGACTACATCGAGACGGCGCGCGCCAAGGGGCTATCGGAGCAGACCGTCGTGTTCAAGCACGCGCTCCGGAACGCCCTCCTTCCGATCTTGACGCTCTTCGGGTTGGGGCTCGGGGCGACGCTCGGCGGCTCCGTCGTGACCGAAACGATCTTCACCTGGCCGGGCCTCGGGCGCATGATGGTGGAGTCGATTCTGAGCCGGGACTTGCCCGTCACGCAGGGTGCGCTACTCCTGTTCGCGTTCATGTTCATTACGATCAACTTGGCGGTCGACGTCTTGTATCAGACGATCGATCCGCGGGTCAGCTACGAGCCGCGATGAGCGTCCTCGAGCGTTTCAAACACGACCGCGTCGGGCTCGCCTCGGCGGTAGCGCTGGGCGGGCTCTACTTGATCGCGCTCACCGCTCAATGGATCGCGCCCTTCGACCCGCAGGAAACGAACCTGCGCGAAGTGTTCCGTCCGCCATCCGCGGAGCACCTCTTCGGAACCGACCAGTTCGGTCGAGACGTTCTCTCTCGCGTGATCGTAGCCACACAGATCACCGCCAAGATCACGGGTGTGGCGGCCCTGCTCGCGCTCCTTCTCGGCACGTCGACCGGCATGTATGTCGGCTATGTGGGCGGCCGACTCGAATCCCTCGTCATGCGACTCACGGACATCATGCTGATCTTTCCGACCATCATGTTGGCGATCGTCATCGTCACGGTCGCCGGCCCTTCCGAGGCCGGTGTCATCCTTGCCTTGGGCCTATCGCAAGTTCCCAAGTTCATTCGGATTGCCCGCAGCGTCACGCTGTCGGCGCGGGAAGAGCTATTCGTCGACGCGGCACGCGCCGTCGGCGCCGGCAGATGGCACATCCTGCGCCGGCATATCTGGCCGAGCATCTCCTCTCCGGTCGTCGTGCAGGCGACCCTCACGCTGCCGATACTCGTGCTGTCCGCCTCGGGTCTGAGCTTTCTCGGTCTCGGCGTGCAGCCACCGACCCCCGAATGGGGAGCGATGCTCAATGAATCGAAGGACTTTCTTCGAACGTCGCCTTATTTGCTCGCGGGCCCGGGGCTGGCCTTGTTCGTGTTCGTGCTTGCGACGAACCTCGTGGGCGACTCGCTCCAAGAGGCGTGGAACCCGCGCTTGAGCAGCCGGAGCTAGCAGTCCGTGGTGAAAGTGCGTCTGCATTCGACCGACGATGCATCCCGCCTGGCTGCGTTGCTCCTCTCGTCTAATGTCTGGACATTATCGAGCAGTCGCGGAGTCGCGCCTTGCCAGCCGGGCGCCTCGCCGGTCTCGGTGCGACAACGCACGTTCACCACGGACTGCTAGCGATGTCCTCTCCCCCGTCGATCGCGCCCGTCATCGAGGTCAACGATCTCCGAACGTATTTCCATACGCCGGCGGGTACGGCGCGCGCGGTGGACGGTGTTAGCTTCCGCGTCGCCCCCAAACGAACGCTCGGCCTCGTCGGCGAGAGCGGCTGCGGAAAATCGGTGACCGCGCGCTCGATCATGCGGTTGGTGCGGCCGCCGGGAAGGATCGAGACCGGCTCCATTTTGTACCGACGTGGTGAGGACACGATCGAGCTCGCGAAGCTCGATCCGCACGGACACGAGATGCGCTCCATCCGAGGGCGAGAGATCGCGATGATCTTTCAGGAGCCGATGACGTCTCTCAACCCCGTATTCACGATCGGGGATCAGATCATCGAAGGCATCCGCCTTCACTTCGGATCCAGCTACGCGGAAGCGCGAGCAAGAGCGATCGAGATGCTGGACGCCGTCGCCATCCCCGCGCCGCACCAACGCGTCGACGACTATCCCCATCAGCTCTCCGGCGGCATGCGGCAACGGGCGATGATCGCGATGGCGCTCTCGTGCAACCCGGCGGTCCTGATCGCGGATGAGCCCACGACGGCGCTCGACGTAACGATCCAGGCACAGGTGATTGAGCTCATGCGAGAGCTGCAGCAAGAGCTCAGTGCTTCCATCATCTTCATCACGCACGATCTCGGCGTCGTCGCCGGCATCGCCGACGACGTGATCGTCATGTATCTGGGTGAAGTCGTCGAGCAGGCGCCGGTCCGAGACATCTTCCGAGACCCCAAACACCCCTACAGCCAGGGCTTGATGAGCTCGCTACCGTCGCCCACTCAGCCGCGCAAGACGCGACTGAGCGTCATCGAGGGCGGCGTTCCCGATCCGTTCGCGCTTCCGCGCGGCTGTCGTTTTCACCCACGTTGCCCTCATGTGATCGACATCTGTCGCGAGAAAGCACCGACGCTAACAGAGGTGTCGGCGGAGCATCGGGTCGCTTGCCATCTGCACGAGCCGGAGAGCGCGTGACGAGCCTGCTCGAAGTCCGGAACCTCACGAAGACGTTCGACGTGCGCAAGGGATTCGCGCAACGCCTCGCCGGAAGCGTTCGGGCCGTGGACGATATCAGCTTCTCCGTCGAGGACGGTGAGACGCTGAGCCTCGTCGGAGAGAGCGGCTGCGGAAAGACGACGACCGGACGTGCGTTGCTGCGGCTCGTGCAGCCCGATAGCGGGCAGATTCTCTTCAAGAGCCAGCGCCTCGCGCCAAAGGGCGAAGCGTATCGGCAGGTCGACATCGCCGCTGCGACGCCGGCGGAGCTCAAAGCGCTACGGAGGGAGATACAAGTCATCTTCCAAGATCCGTTCTCCTCACTCAATCCGCGCATGACAGTCGGCGAGGTCGTAGCCGAGCCGCTCGAGGTGCAAGAGTTCGGCGCGAGAAGCGAGCACCCCGCGCGCGTCGCGATGCTCCTCGAGTCCGTGGGACTGTCGGCGAACGATTCCAAGCGATACCCTCACGAGTTCTCGGGAGGACAGCGCCAACGCATCGGTATCGCGCGAGCGCTCGCGCTCGAGCCTCGATTGATCGTCGCCGATGAGCCGGTCTCTGCGCTCGACGCTTCGATACAAGCACAGATCTTGAACCTTATGCTCGATCTTCAAGAACAACGTGGCCTGGCATTCGTCTTCATCGCCCACGACCTCGCCGTCGTGAGACATATCAGCGATCGCATCGCGGTCATGTATTTGGGACGCCTGGTCGAGGTGGCCGATACCGACACCCTCTTTGGGAATCCACGACATCCTTATACCGAAGCTCTCATGGACGCGGTGCCGGTTCCGGATCCCGACCGGCAGCGAAGCAAGATGCCCGGCCTGGGTGGCGACGTGCCGAGCGCAACCAACCCTCCAAGCGGTTGCCACTTCCATCCCCGCTGTCGCTATGCGGAGGAGGTCTGCAAGACTGACACTCCGCCACTGGAGAGCAGCGGGGCGGACCATTTCGTCGCTTGCCATCTGGCCGACTCTCTCGAGCTGCAGCCGTTCGACAGCGGTGGCAGTTCGCAGCCCATTCGAGGTCGACAATGACGGAGCAGGATGGCCTGAGAAGAGAGATCGGCGTTTGGGGCCTCGCCTCGAACTCCATCAACATCGTTGTCGGCGCGGGCATCTTCGTTCTACCGGCCATCGTCGCGGAGCGATTGGGCGCTGCCAGCGTTCTCGCATACATCCTTTGCGGTGCTCTCATCGCGCTCATGATGCTCTGCTTCGCCGAGATCGGGAGCCGCATCACCGTGACCGGAGGCTCCTACGCTTACATCGAGGTCGCGTTCGGCCGCTACGCGGGATTTCTGACGACGAACCTCTTCATCTTCGGCGCCGCCGTCATGGCCAACGCCGCGGTCGCGAACGCCTTAGGCGACACAGCGGCGTACTTCTTCCCCGTCTTCAAGCTCCAGTGGGTCCGCGTGGCGCTGTTCATCACGATGTTCGGCAGCTTCGCCCTGTTGAACATCAAGGGGATCAAGAGCGGGATGTTGCTCGTGAAGTTCAACACGATTGCCAAGCTGACCCCGCTCCTGCTCATCGTCTTGTTCGGCTGGCTTGCGTTCACGCCCGGAAACTTGGCGTGGACGGCCACTCCGTCGCTATCGGATCTGGGAGAAGTGTCACTCATCCTGTTATTCGCGTTCGTCGGGATCGAGACCGGCTTGAACGTGAGCGGTGAAGTCAGGGACCCGCGAAAGACGATTCCCAGAAGTATTCTCGTGAGTGCCCTCACCGTGGTGCTGCTCTACACCTTCATTCAAGTGACCGCGCAAGGCGTGCTTGGAGATGCTCTACCGGATTTCCAGGAGGCGCCCTTGGCGGAGGTCGGCAGGAGAATGCTGGGTCCGCTGGGAGCGAGCCTGGTCGTCATCGGCGCCGGCTTCTCCATGTTCGGCAACCTCAGCGGGTTCGCGCTCAACATGCCGAGGGTTATCTTCGCGGCGGCTCGGGACGGGGTCATCCCGCCCAAGATTCTCGCGCGGATCCACGATCGCTACCAGACGCCACATATCGCGATCACAAGCTACGCGGCTCTCGCGTGTTTTTTTGCTTGTATCGGAGAGTTCCGGCAACTCGCGATGCTGGCGAGCGCGTCATTCTTGTTGATCTATCTGGGGGTGATTCTCGCGGTCATCAAATATCGGATCGCCGGAAACGACGAGCCGGGCGCCTATAGGATTCCAGGCGGATACCTCGTCCCCGCGTCATCCGCGGTTGCGGTGCTCTGGTTTCTCTCGAACCTACCGTCGGTCGAGCTTCGCGCCATGGTGGTGTTTCTCGTGGTGATGACCGTGATCTATCTCGCTTTGAACCTTCTTCCCAAAAGAGGCAACGCTCGATGAAAAATCTGACGAAAGAAGATTTCGACACCGCTCGCGAGAACGCAGCACCGCATATCCATCGAACGCCGGTTCTAGGCTCCGCGACACTGAGCGAGATGACCGGCGCGGACGTCTACCTCAAGGCGGAGATGTTTCAAAAGGCCGGCTCCTACAAAGTGCGCGGTCCGCTGAACGTGCTGGCCCACATGTCGGCGGAGGAAAGAGAACGCGGGCTGATTTGCTCGTCCGCCGGAAACCATGCTCAAGGCTTCGCCAGGGCGGCGCGGGTCTACGACGCGAAGGCGACGGTCGTGATGGCCCATGGTGCCCCGGAAGCGAAGATCGAGGCGACACGCGCCTACGGTGCCGAAGTCGTCTTGCACGGTGAGGTCTGGGACGACGCCTATCATCATTCGCTGGAACTGCAGAAGGAGCATGGCCTGACCTATATCCACCCGTTCGACGACCCGCTGCTCGTCGCCGGTCAGGGTGGAGTCGGCTACGAGACCATCGAGGATGTCCCCGAGCTCGACATGATCATCGTTCCCATCGGCGGCGGCGGCTTGATCTCCGGGATCTCGCAGATCGTCAAGCTGATCAAACCCGACATAAAGGTCATCGGGGTAGAGATGGAGCATGCCCCGGCGATGAAGCGCAGCATCGAGGCCGGACGAAGGGTGACGCTCGATGAGATCCCGGTCATCATCGACGGCCTGACCGTCAAGACCGTCGGCGAATACAACTTCGAGATCTGCAAGACATTCGTCGATGACATCGTCACCGTGGATGAGCAAAAGATCTTCGACGCTATCCCCTGGATCATGGAGCGATGCAAGCTCGTCGCCGAAGGCGCGGCGGCGGCCACGGTGGCCGCATTGTTGACGGAGGCGGTTCAGCCAGAAGCCGGTAGTAAAGTCGCGTGCGTGTTGAGCGGTGGGAACCTGAACCTCACATCGCTCAAAGGGATGACTTGGAACTGAGAGCGGCCCTGAGAACGTCGCGTTATCGGATCAGCCAGTCGAAGTCTGCGTCAAACGTAAAGACCGTACGTTCGTTGCTCCAGCCGACCCCGACCTCGACGAGCAAGAGTCGGTCGAACGCGGCGTAGAAGACCCCGGCAGTGAACTGCGAGTGCCATCGCTTCGAGATCTCACTCTCGAGAAAAGTGCGACCGACATCCGCTCGCAACGTCAGGCCGACGTCACCCGGGACCGTGATCGGCACGTGAGCGAGCGCAACGCGCAAGCGCGCGCTTCCGGTCACCATGCCGTCGCCCGCAAAGCGGTTCCAGTTATAAGCGCTGAATACCTCTTCCCCACCGAGGTAGGCAGCATCGAAATAGGGGAAGGCGGAGCCCCACACCTTCTTCCCGCGGACCATGAGCGACGCGGTCATGGGCCTGGACAGCTGCAGGTGGCCAGCGGCATGACCTTGAAGCGTGCCGTAGTCGTCTTCCACGTCCCAAAGCTTGGGATAGTAAGACGCCGTCGCGTCGACCTCGTAGCCGGTGCTCAAAGTCGGCAAGTCCGCTCGCGAATCGACCGCGAACTCGGCACGGGCGCCAACTTGTCCGAACGTGTCGAATCCATAGGGTGCCTCGGTACCCAGTAGCGACTCATCGTCGGTGCTTCGCGAGTCGACGAACCGCATGACGGGACCGGCTCGAAAGAGAGGATTCCGCAGGTCTCCCCAGGCGAGAAAACCGGCCGCGCCATACTCCCGCTGTCCGATCTCGAACAACGAGCTGCTTCCCTCGCGAGAGGTCTCGTTGCCCAGGCCGTAATAGCGCAGCTGCTCCATCCCGGACGCGTGGAGCTCCGTCTCGAGATGGGCGCCGCCGCCGACGCGCCGCATGTCCCCTTCATACTCGAACTGCGCATTGTTGGAACCTATCGCGTAGGCCCCCGAGAACCGATGGCGCTCCGCCCAGGGCAGCTTGCCGAAACCGAATCGCTTCAAGTCGAGTCCGCCACCTAACGCCATTCCCAGGTCCGGGTGCCAGCGCGCAGCGAAAATCGGCTGCCATGCCTGGCCCCAATCTCGATAAGGAGCACCGGGAACCTGGATCTCCCAGTTGGCCTCGAGCATCGGGGAGAACGCTCCTTTCGCGCCTTCGGGCGTGAGCTTGGTGATGTAGCCGTCGCCGTCGGCATCCTGGTGGTACCTCACCCGATGACGTCCCGGGCCGTCGATCACGTCGGCGTCCGCGCCGCCGATAACACGAATCAAGATATCGCCATTGTCAGAGCCATCGACCGTGACTCGATCGTCACCGCCTCCGAGATAGATCCGCACCGAACGTGTCTCACCCCGCTCGAACCGGCGTCGATAGTGAGGCTCGTCCGCGTCGGCCATCGTCATCCGCACATCGATGGCGCCATCGTCGAATCTCGTGATGTGCGTCCGCTCATCACGAGCCGACCCATGGACGTCCACTTGTCGGCTGAGGAATTCGTAGTAGGCCTCCGCATATTCCGTCAGGCGGTCGCGCCTGGACCGCAACGTTTCCTCGAGCTCCACACCGCGAAGCGCATAGTAGGGCTCAGGCAGTCGTGAGACGGCATCCTCAATCGCGCCGTCGTCGAGACGGAGCTGCACGTCGTGGGCGATGGCCATCCATTCCGAGCGCGCGATGTCGTTCAGGACGAGGCGATCGTGGTCGGATCCGTTGAAGGCGAGCTGCGCGAGGGACGGATAGGTCGCTGCAAAATCCGTCATCTGACCACCGCCCGCGCGGGAGATCGCCATCGCCAGCCCGTCATACTTGGAGAACGCTTGGTCACGGTCCTCAGGTATGGGTTGCAGTCTCTCCTTCTCCGGCAGGCGCGCCCAACGCCACTGCCCATAGTGCCGATCCCAATCGCCGATCAAAAGGTCGAGAAGCCGCGCGCGGAGGAACGCTCGAGAGTCGGGGCGGTCCATACCGGCTCGCAAGCTCTCGAGGAAGTCGTCATCGCTCAACACCTCCGAAGCACCGAACGACCCCGCCGTCGGGAACTCGAAGAAGACTCCCAGGACGCCCGCGAACGTTTCGCCGAACTCTCCGAGGCGCGCATCATCGGGCATGACGACGAGCTTGGCGTCGGCGTGAAGGATGCCAGCGCTACGTGCAAGGCCCGAGGCGATAAGGGCTCCGCCGGGTAGAGCTTTCGAGACTTGGTCCCGGATAATGAACTCGAGACCGGTATCCGCGAAAGCCTCCGGGAGCGCAAGTAGGCCGCCCTTGTCGACAGAGCGAAAAGTATAGGCCCGACCGTCCGCTCCGGAGAGAGCGAGGCCGAGCGTTTGAAGCCCCCCGATACGCATCACGGGCGTGAGGCCGCCGGCCGTCTCCTCGAGATCGAGCATCTCGACCTCGATGGGTGTGCCCCACAATTCCCGGTAGCCGGCTCCGAGAAGCCAGTCCTGGCCCCCGTGCGAGCGAAGGTATCGCTCGCCGGCGGTCACCGTTGCCGTCTTCGGCTGCGCGAGAGCAAGGCCGAATGAGGAGACGACCGAAAGAGCGCTCACCAAAAAGAGCTTCACCAGGACTTTCCCGTCGTCGATACGCAAGAACACCAAGCAGAAGTCTAGGCGATCGCGAGCGGATCGTGAACACCGGAAGGATAGAAGATTCCCGCACCAGGATGCGATCGGCCCTAAGTCCATAGGACCAAGTCGGTTCATTCCGGTGCACTTCGAAAAGGGCCATGCGTCCCAACATGAAACACACGGTCAAAGCCGAGATTTCTGAGGCCCCAGGGACGGAAGCTACGGACAGAGCCCAAGGAGCCGTAACTCTCGTTTCATCAACGCTTTGCTATCGCAGCCCTATCGTGTGGCGCCGTTTCCAGGCGCAAAGTGGTACGAAGCGTGCTTTAGTGGAAGTCAGGTCCGGTACGACCGAAAGCTCGTACCAACTCCCCACCACAACAAACGCATCCACTTCACAGGGGGAAACGTGAACTCGAAGAAGCACTATCTATTGCCCGCTCTCGCGGCCGCCTTATTGGTCGTCGGCGCGGTGCCGGCTCGAGCCGGATTCATCCTTACCACCGACATCATCAATCCCACGCCGGGTCACAACGACTTCAACGCGCACCTTCCGAGCTACTTCAGTCAAGGCGCGGGTCAAGTGCTGGATATCAGCGGGCCGGGTACGATCGAGTTTTTCTTCGACGGCAAGGAAGCGGGCTACACGAACACCTTCCGCTCCACCATTGCGGGGATCGACTACACTCGATCCGCAAACGACCTCAGCTGGAACGGCCAGAGCCACAGTCTCGGAAGCGGCTTGTTCGGTCCGGGAAGCCTTATGGGCGATTGGATCTTCGATTCGGTCCAGGGAGTCGACAACAAAGGGATCGCGACGAACGCTTTCGGCATCTTCCTCGCCGGCAGCGCGCCCCTCAGCGGAGTCGACGTCGGCAATATCATTCACCTTGGCTTCGACGACCAGAGTGAGATCGCCGACGACAACCACGACGATTTCATGATCACGGCCGTGTTCACTCCCGCAGACCGACCGTCGACCGTACCGGCACCCGCGACGCTATGGCTGCTTGGCCCGGGATTTCTCGGCTTCGCCGCGCGTCGCAAACGCGAGTCGAGCTAGACGAAAGCGAGCACCGGTTCTAACTCGTCAGAGTTTCCTGCACCGCGCGGAAGCCCTGATCGATGGCGGAGTGGGTGGTCGCGGAGGCGCCGGCGTCCGAGTTCGCGATGGCGATTCGGCCGAACGGCTTGCGACCCTTCACCCAGGGCTTGTCCTCTTCGGTTTCGTAGTCCGGCTCCCACAGGAGTCCCGGACTGTACGCGTAGCCGTGCGGCCATCGATTGACGGTAATCGCGTGGATGTCCCGCTCGGCATCGAAGCCGGCTGACGAGAGAGCTTGGTCGAGCTGATCGCGGACATGGTGCTCGAAGTCGTCGAAGGGAGTCGTCAATAGACGACGGCGCGCCTCTCGCCACTGTTCGGCACCGGAGATGTCGGGCGAATGGTGCACGTGGCACATGTGGAGAATCATAGGCTCGTCCGGAGTCTGGGAGCGTCGATACTCGCCGATCGAGACGGGGTAGTCCAGCTCGACCTGCTTGAAGAAGTCGTTCGTGTAGTAAACGAACTGAAGGCCGAGATCTGCCATCGGACGCCAGTTCGGCACGAGTACTTTCGTATACGTCAAAGGCGCCTTGACGCCGTAGGCCAGTGCCTCCTTCTGCGCCTGCGGGAGCTCAGGACAGAGAAACGGAATGGCGCCGTTATAGCCGGCCATGATGCAGCTATCGCCTCGAACGGTGTGAGCGTCGTCGCCGTGGACGAAGGTGACGTCCACCGCCTCGGAGTCGTCGCTGTGCGCAGCTTGCACGGCCGTGCTGTTGAGTCGGATGCGTACGTCTTGACCGCTTCGGTCGAGCTTGGAATAGTCGATGCGGGTGGTGACGACATCCTCCATGGTCGAGCCGGGCACCGCCTCCGGAACGAGTGCGCGAACGAGGAGCCTCGCGACCGAGGCGTTACCGTCGGGAAAATGAAAAATGTACGGCTCGTCGCCTCGCGAGCCTTCTCGAACCAAGGTGTGGTTGAGTCCGGGCATCCCACCGTCATAGGACTGCACCGAAGTCGCCGGGATCTCATCCGTTCCGACACACCAAAAGCTCATGCCCCAGCGGCGATACATCTTCAAGAGCTGCTCGTCGACTTTGACGGTGTCCCGGAGAAACGCTTCGTAGCTGACACGCCGGAGCTTGTCGTGCTTCTCCTCGAAGGTGAGGCCCGGCAGATAGTCTTTTTCCTCCGTCCAGAGCCGGATCAAGTCCTTCTTCGCCCGCTCGTTCAACGGGCTCTTCGCTGCGAACTCTTCCCATGGGATCTTGTTGTATCCGACGACCAGCTTCTGGGCTCCAAAGGTCGCCTGGTCGAACAGGATGCCTTTGGATAGCCCCATCGAGCGGTAGAGGTCTTGGTCGAACGCTTTGTAGAACTTCTGGACATCGATCCCGAGGTCGACCAGCAACTCTTTGGCGACCTTGCTGTAGGAAGAGGGCGTGTCGATGGATTCCGTACCGCCATAGCCGATGCGCGTTTGGTCACCGATGCGAAACTCGTTGCGCTTGGCATGGCCCCCGAAATCGTCGTGATTATCGAGAATGAGAACCCGCGCGCCAGGTCGACGCTTTCGGTAGAAATGCGCGGCGGACAGCCCGCTGATACCACCGCCGACGACGATCAGATCGTAGTGCTCCACAGGCGCGGTCGCGGTCCAATTTCGACCGGTGACGCGAGCGTGCATCGTCTCCCAGGAACCGTCGTGACTGCCGCGCAGCCCGGTCTTCGCCGGAGGGTAGTAGTCCGCGCCTAGCGTGAAATCAGATGGCTGCGCGCCCGCCATCTTGGACCAAGGTCCCAAAAGGGATGCGCCGATCGCGACCTGGGTTCCGTTGAGGAAATCGCGACGAGTGATTTTGTGAGTCATGCGTCCACCTCTATCCGGTCTCGACACATCTTGTCACACCGGAGAGCCCCAGTAGGATGCCGATAGCCAACGGGTGTCGATCGGGCCGTGTGAACCATTCGGCGCGTGATCTCGCGCAGCCGCACGTGCCGAAACGCGCTACGAGTCTATCGAAGACTCGCATTCCGTGGCCCTCTCGACAAGCGTCCCGTGGCACGACTATTGCTCATACGCTTCGAAAAGGAGGAAGAGCGCGGTGGCAAAGCTCGAGTCGCTCGAGGCTTCGAACGCCCTACGACGGCTCGAGGCGCTTTGGAGCGGTAACGATGCCAAGGCTACGGAAGAAGGGATCGCTCTGCTCACCGCGCTCGAGCGGGCGCGGTTCCGTTCGGCAACCGAGCTCATTCGCTTCCACGAGCACTTGTGCCGGCTGCGCGCTTATCCCGATGACGAACGGACGTTGCGGATCGTCGAGCGCATCCTGGACGGTTTCGCCGCCCGAAACGACCTCGCCCGAAGGCGAACGCACTTCGCGAATACGGGTATCGCCGGTGCCGTCATCGAGTTCCGTTTCTACTGGCCAACCGCCCAGTGGCTCGCTAACCGAGTGCCAGGGAAACTGACGATCGCGTGGCCGCATTTCGAGAACAAGCACAAGCTCCAAGAGCTACTCCACTTGCTCTTCCCGTATTACGAGTCGCTCGCCTTCGAGGAGCTCGCGTTCACGGAACGTGAATGGATCGAGGAGCTACGGGGTCGCGACGAGACCGACGCGGCGTTCACGATTCATCGATTCGCGTCGTTGGACGTGGAGCCAATGCTCCGTGAATCCCTTTATGACGGCCTCGATATTCCCATCCGCATCGAGCCCGGACGAAACACTCCGTCGCGGACGAGCGAAAAGCGCCAGCGCTCGAAGGTCCATTTCCGAGTACGACGAGAGCGGCCCAAGAGGTACGCACCTCGTAAGTTCATCCGCGCGAACCGCCCGACGCTGCGATGGCTGTCCGGCTCGGAGGCACGAGAGGTCATCGATCTCGCGAAGAGCACGATGGTAACGCGCGAGCGCGACCTCCATGGCTTCATGCATGCCAACCGCCGTGACGTCTGTCTCCTCGACTTCGGCGACGGGCTCGAGCTCGCGGGCATGGGGCTCGAGCCCACCGCACGCTACGTGCTCGAAGGCCTCTACGTGTTCCTGATTCTGAGAAACGGAGTTCCCATCGGCTACAGCCAGGCCGCGGCGCTGTTCGAATCTTGCGAAATCAATTTCAATCTCTTCGACACGTTTCGCGGTGTGGAGACGTCACGCATCTACGTCTCCACGCTCGCGGCAATCCACCGGCTATTCAAAGTGGATACCTTCAGCGTCAACACCCAACAGCTCGGCGAGAACAACCAAGACGCGCTCGACTCGGGCGCATGGTGGTTCTACTACAATCATGGTTTTCGCCCGCGGCAGCCCACCGTACGCGCGTTGATGCGACGCGAGCTCCACCGGAAAGCCCGAAATCCCAGCCACCGTTCGAGTATCGCCGTCTTGAGAAAGCTCGCGACGGATGCGATGCACCTATCGCTCGAGCGTTCTCGTAGCGACATCGTCGCATCGTTCCCCATTGGAGAGGTCGGTCTCGAAGTCAGCCGCTACGTCGCGGCTCGCTTCGGTGCAGACCGCGAAGCCGCAACGAAACAATGCGCCGAGGAGGCGGCGCTCCGTCTCGGAGTGTCGTCCCTGAGCGGCATCAGCCGCAACGAAAGACGCGCGTGGGAGCGTTTTGGCCCTCTCATACTGTTACTACCCGGCGTCGACAACTTCTCACCCCGTGACCGCACGAGACTGGCGGACGTCATTCGCGCGAAGGGCGGCCGACGAGAATCCGACTACGTGAAACGCTTCGACGAGCACGTTCCGCTGCGCCGCGCGCTCGTTCAGCTCGGCGAGCGCGTGGTCACCACGCGGGCCGCAGGCTAGTGAGCCACGAGCCGACCCGACGGCGAGACTACCGGTCGAATCGCGCGAGCGAGAAAAAGGGCTCGACATCGGCTTCGCCGAGAATCCGCCGCGAAGCGTGCTCGCCGAGAGCCGGGCCGAGCTTGAAGCCGTGCCCGGAGCCGCCGCCCATCAGCCAGACATTGTCCGCGGCCGGGTGCCGGTCGACGATGTAGTGCCCATCGGGACTGTTCTCGTACTGACAGACTCGGGTCTCGATGAGAGGCGCGTCGGCGAGTCCCGGAAATCGCTTTCCGAGAAAAGCACGGGCGCTATCGACTGCCGCCCTCGACGCCACGCGATCACCGTTGGTCGGATCGAAGGACGGACCGTGTTCATCATCGGCGATCTTGAATCCACGGGACTCAACGCCCGGGATGCCGTAGAACGGCAAATCCAACCAGATCGGAAGCGCCGCGTAAGCATCTGCCATCTCCGCGGGTGCGCCGAAATAGAGAATTTCCTGGCGCGTCGGGGCGATACGCTCGCCCACGGCCTCCGGAAACAACCGACCCAGCCAAGGCCCGCACGCGAATACGTAGGCGTCCGCTTCCAGCTCCGTCCCATCGGTCAGCGTCACACCTTCGAGAGAGCCGTTTTGCATCGCTCCGGGCGCCGCCTCCGCCTGGCGATACGTACCGCCTTCCGCCACGAAGGCGTCGACGACGTGAGCACACGCTCGGCGAGAGAGGAGGTAGCTAGCCCCCGGCTCGAAGAAAACCGATTGCACATCGTCCAGTTCGATCAACGGGTAACGCCTACGGGTCTCGGCGAGCGTAAGCTCCTCGAGCGCCAGCCCGTTTTGCTTCATGATCGGAAGAGCCTGGCGCGCGAACGAGTCGTCTTCGCCGAACATCCACAACCCGCCCTTGCGGACGAGCAGCTTCGTCTGGAATCGCTCTTCCGCTTCGCGCCACATCTCGAACGAGCGTGCGACGAGCTCGACGTAGATCCGATCCGGGCCGTACACGCCGCGGATCACGCGGCTCTCGCCTCCGGAGCTCGCCCGTGCATTCCCCGGCCCCCACGTATCGACGAGCGTCACCTGAGCGCCCCGTCGATGCAGCATGTAGGCGGTCCAGCCACCGAAAGCGCCCGCACCGACGACGACGACACGAGGTCCGCTTCCCTGCCGGCTCATCCGCGAAGAGGCGCCAAGCGCCACGGCGGGAGCCATACCCATCGCGCCCAGCACCGTGCGTCGGGTCAGTGTCTTTCGGTATCCGGCCATGAACCCCTCCTCAGTGCGTCACCGCGCTCACGACGTCCGATGATGGATCGTGTAGCTGGCCACGGCTTCCCGTTTCTCGTCGATGACGTGCTCGACGGTGACGACGATATCGCGCGGAAACATCTCGGCGAAATGACTCTGACATACGACGAGCACCTCACCTCGCTCGGCGCCCACGGCGACGTCTTCGAGGCGAAGGACGGCATCTCCACTCGGTGTCGTGACAGCGAGGTCAACGCGTTCAACGCCTTCGAGTGCCGCTCCTCCGAGACGATGGACGAGGACACGGCCGGGCTCGGGATAGACGACCTCTGCGGTCTGGCCCGGACCCATCACATTGAACGCCTGCACGCGACCGAGTCGTTCGAGCGATGCGAGCCCCTTTTCCGACAAGATTGGCGGCACCATCGCGATGGTCGCGGAGACGAGCCCTGCGAGCCCCTCCGCGTCCGTGGAGCAGCTTCGGCACCCAAAAAGGTGGAGCTCCAGATTCTGTTCATCGGGCTCGTCGAGCTCGCCATGGAGATAGTCGACGAGCTGCGAGTGGGACAAACATGCGTCCGTCACACCCCCGTGCTCCCAACCGGCCGTTCCACGCAGTCGCGCAGCCGCGCCAGGACGCGATGCCTCGAGACCCGCACATTGCCCGGTGTCATGCCGAGGATTTCCGCAGCTTCGTTCGCCGTCGCGCCCTCCTGATAGAGAAGGTATAACAGCCGAGCCTCCCGCGGCGCCAATCCGGCCATGCACTCCTCGACTCTTCGCGTCGTCACGAGCTCCCACGGCGGCACGACCGCGTGGGCGCGCTCCGCTGAGAGGCGCTCCCTCGTCTCGACGACGCGCCGCTCCCGACGTCGGGCCGCATGGGCCACGTTTCGGCACGTTCCGAGGATAAAGCGGTCGATTCTTTCCAGATCCTCCACTCTGCCGGCGCGCAGAGCTTCGAGTACAGCGACCATAACTTGCTGTGCGAGATCTTCCGCTGCCGTTACATCGAAACGCAGATGTTTCAGTCCATACAAGCGAGCGCGGTTCAAGAAACGTCGGCAAAGCTCCGACTCGCTGCTCGAGGCGTCCGGCCCCCCGCCGACAATCGCGCGTGCGACGTCGGCATCGGTAGGCGAATCCACGGAGCGAGATAGTATCAAGATTATTCTCTATTCGAACTGTAACGTTCGGACGCCTTCATACACGTGTTGGTTAAAGGAGAAAGCCATGACACGACAGCGCACGATTACCAATGAAGAGTCCGGCACCAGCATCGAGGAGATCGCCGACGATACCTTCCGCATTAGCACACCCGTAGCTCCCGAGCTCATACCGGGCGGCTTCACCTTCAACCAGTTCCTCATCGTCGACGATGACCCGCTCTTGTTTCATACGGGCCCGCGCGGCATGTTCCCTCTGACGCGACAAGCCGTCGAGCAAGTCCTCCCGCTCGACCGTCTCCGCTACATCTCCTTCTCTCACGTCGAATCGGACGAGTGCGGTGCCTTGAACGATTGGCTGCGCGCAGCGCCGGACTCGCAGCCGCTTTGCAGCGACATCGCGGCGATGGTGTCTGTAAACGACCTCGCCGACCGAGCGCCGCGCGTCGTCGGTGACGGCGACCGTGTGAGCCTCGGGCGCCACCAGCTTCGCTGGCTCGCGACCCCGCACCTCCCCCACAACATGGAATGTGGATACCTGTTCGACGAGAGCACGCACACGCTTCTCTGCGGCGACCTGTTCACCCAGTCCGGTCACGAAGCTCCGGCGGTGACGACTTCGGCGGACGCGATCTGGGAGCCGAGCGAAGTGATGCGCGCCGCTTTTCCATACGCCGGACTACGCGATGTCGCTCCACTCATCGACAAGCTGGCAGACACGAAACCGAAGCTCCTCGCTTGCATGCACGGATCTTCCTTTCGCGGAGACGGAGCGGCACTACTCGGCCGGCTCGGAGACGCACTTACGGCGTGAGCGGCGGCTCTCCGGATTCGAGGATCCGCGCCTGCAGGAAGCGACGCACGGGCGCGCTCGAGGTCAGGCCCTGGGCGGCGCGGTAGGCGTCTTTCGCCTCGTCGAGCCGGCCAAGGCGCCGTAGCAGCTCGCCGCGCGCGGCGTAGAGCGGGTAGTAGTGCTTGAGCACACGAAGGACCTGGAGCTGCTCGAGAGCGTCGAGGCCCGCCGCGGCGCCCTCGACTTCCGCGAGCGCGATGGCCCGGTTGACGGCGACGACGGGAGAGCCGTCCCTCGCCAGAAGCTGGTCGTAACATTCGAGGATCCGCTTCCAATCCGTCGAAGCGTAGCTATCGGCCAGAGCATGGCAAGACGCGATCTCCGCTTCGAAATGGTAGCTGGTGACGGCCCCGCCCCGCGCGGATCGACGAAAATGCTCGAGCCCTCTTCGAAGGAGGTGCGGATCCCATTGCGACCGGTCTTGCTGTCGAAGGAGGAGTAGGTCTCCGGCGTGATCCGCGCGCGTCCGTAGTCGGGCGGCGTGAAAGTAGAACAGAGCCGAAAGCGCGCGCACCTCGGGCGAGTCGGTCGAAGGTGACCCGGCGAGGAGCTCCGCGAGTCGGATCGCCTCACGACAGAGATCGGAACGCACGAGGTCGTCTCCTTCGAGAGCGCTATACCCTTCGTTGAACATGAGATAGAGGACTTCGACCACGGTTTCGATGCGCGCGACCATCGAGTCGGGCGTCAGCGGTTGTAGCGTCGCGCCACCCTCGCGAAGCTGCCGTTTGGCGCGCACGAGTCGCTGCGCGACCGTCTGCGGCTGCGACAAGAATGCACGCGCGATCTCACCCGTGCTGAAGCCGCCCACGGTCTTGAGCGTGAGCGCGACCCGCCCTCCAGGCGGGATTGCAGGATCGCAGCACGCGAAGATCATCTCGAGCTGGTCGTCCTGGACTTCCCGTGCGAAGGCCGCATCCGAATCCGCGGCGGCAGCGACCACCCCTTCGAGAGACCGCTCCACGAGCGAGGCCCGTTCCGACCACAGCTTCCGTCGACGCAAGCGATCCAGGACGCGATTCTTCGCCACCTGGATCAGCCATGCGGTCGGATTCCGCGGCACGCCCTCGAACGGCCATAGACGCAGCGCGCGTACGAGCGCGTCTTGAACCGCGTCCTCGACCCAGTCGAGGTGCTCGAACCCGAACACGCGCGTGAGCGTAGCGACCATCTGCCCCGAACGGTGTCGGAACAGATGGTCCACAGAGGCATACGCGTCGGAACGGGAGCTCTCCGGTTCGACCATCGACGGGCTCTCTCTTTACGAGTGGACCTGGTCGATCTCGCGAAGCTCGATCCGTCCGCCATATTTGAGATGAGGACACTCCTTCGAGATCGCGATCGCCTCGTCATAGTCGGCCGCTTGTATGGAGAAGTAGCCGCCGATGACCTCTTTCGCCTCCGCGTAGGGACCATCGACCACGCGCACCTGCCCGCCCGTACTCGTTAGATCGCGTCCCCCTTCGTCTTTCAGCTTCTGGCTCGAGACGAGCTTGCCTTCGCCTTCCAGCTTCGAGCGCCACGCGGCATATTCGCCGATGACCTTCTGGATGTCCTCCGCGGAAAGGCTCGAGAAATCAGCCGGATTCTCGTGCAACAACAACATGAACTCTGCCATCACTTGTTCTCCTTGGTGCGAGCGCCGTTATTGGCGCGTCACCCTCTAGACGAGTGAGCCGCGCCGGGATCGACATGCTTTCGTATTCTCGCTGATTTCAATGCGTAGCGTCCCGACGCCGCTTCGCCACCGAACCTGATACGATTCCGGCTCGATAACGTGTTTGTTTTCACGAAGGAGCGATGAAATGTCCGGAAGACCCCTAATGGCCGCGCTCGTCGCGGTGGCGGCGGCAACCTTGCTCGTCGCACGCACCGGCGGAGCGACCTTCGAGGTCGCGCTCGCGACTCAAGAAGATGAGGAGCTCGTCGCCCGGGCACGAGCCATCCACGATCGCGTCATCACATTGGATACCCACAACGACATCGACGTCGGAAACTTCACGAGCGAACGGAACTACACGTCGGATCTGGGGAACCAGGTCAACTTACCCAAGATGGACGAAGGAGGGCTCGACGTCTCCTGGTTCATCGTCTTCACGGGCCAAGGAGCGCTCGACGCCGCGGGCTACCGCGCGGCCTACGCCAATGCCAACGCGAAGTTCGACGCGATCCACCGGCTCACCGAACAGATCGCTCCGGACCGTATCGAGCTCGCTTACACGTCGGACGATGTGCGCCGGATTCACAAGGCCGGCAAGAAAGTCGCGATGATCGGGATCGAGAACGCCTACCCGGTCGGCCTCGACCTCAGCAACATTCGCTACTTCGCGGCGCGCGGTGGGCGCTATATGTCCTTGTCTCACAATGGTCACTCGCAGTTCGCCGATTCGAATACCGGAGAGCGCGATGACGTGTGGCTCCATCAGGGTCTCAGCGAGATTGGCAGCCAGGCCATCATGGAGATGAACAAGTGGGGGATCATGATCGACCTCTCCCACCCCGCCAAGACCTCCAATATGCAGACCCTCGAGCTCACCCGCGCACCCGTGATGGCATCACATTCATCGGCTCGCGCGGTGAACGACGTGAGTCGCAACCTAGACGATGAAGAGCTGCTCGCTATCAAGGAGAACGGTGGTGTCGTGCAGACCGTCGCGTTCAGCAGCTACCTCGATAGCGCCAAGAACACGGCTCATCGCGAGGCGATGGAGGTCATCGAATCCGAGATCGCCGCGGAGCTCGGATTCGAGCTCGTCGAACGAAGCGCGATCCGGTCGATGAGCGACGAGGAGAGGGCGGATTATTTCGGGAAGATGTCGGAAGTGCGGAGGCGGGCTCAACCCCGGCAGAGCGAAGTCGCCGATACCGCCCCACCGGTCAACGTCGCCGACTTCGTGAACCACATCGACTATCTCGTCGAGCTCATCGGTATCGAGCATGTCGGGATCAGCTCCGACTTCGATGGTGGCGGCGGCGTCTTCGGATGGAACGACGCCTCGGAGACTTTCAACGTGACGCTCGAGCTGGTGCGACGTGGCTACACGGAGAAGCAGATCGGGATGCTATGGAGCGGAAATCTGCTCCGCGTGCTCGACGACGTGCAGCGTATCGCCCGTGAGATCCAACGCGAGGAGGGCTAGAGTTGACGGAAGCGAAGGTCCGCAACAGGCCGGGCGTCCAGTTCATCCTGACGACTGTCATCGGAGGAACGATCTTCTTGGTTCCTCTAGTGTTCCTCGTCATGATCCTGACGCAAGCGCTCTCGTTGATGATGGTCGTTGCGGAGCCGATGGCGCAGTTTTTCCAGATCGACTCCATCGGCGGTATCGCGCTCGCTAACCTGATCGCACTCGGGGCGGTAGTTACCTTTTGTTTCTTCGCCGGGCTTCTCGCGCGCCACTCACTCGCGGAGGGCCTGGTCAAGAAGCTCGAGACCAAAGTACTGATGAACATTCCGGGCTATAGCATGGTGCGCGGTATCAAGAGCAACTTCGACACGGCGGAGACGGAGAAAATGCGACCCGTCGCTCTGAAGCTGGGAACGGCGGAGCGCATCGCTCTCGAGATGCAAAAGCTTCCCGACGGTCGCTCGATGATCTACATTCCGTCCTCGCCGAGCCCGTGGTCCGGGATCACTCAGATCCTTCCCGCGGATCAGATCACCTACCTGGACATCCCGGTCACCAAGGTCATCGAACTGACGGAGAAGTACGGGCATGGGGTCGAGGAGCTTCTGAGAACGAAGATGGAGCCAGAGGCGGTCGTGGCGGAAAGCGGTGACGGCTAAGAGTCGACTCTCGACGAGCCGCTACCACTGGCTCGTCGGTCTGGTCTTCTTCCTGGCGCCGGGCGCTCTCCGTGCGCAGCCTCCGATCCGCATCTTCGCGGCCGTGAGCCTCACGGAAGCCCTCGATGCCGCGATCTCGGAATACGAGGAGAGCGACTCCGCTAGCCGGGTCGTACCCCAGTTTGGTGGCTCGAGCGATCTCGCGCGTCAGATCATCGCCGGAGCGCCCGCCGATCTGTTCTTCTCCGCCGACCGGCGACAGCTCGACCGCGTCGTCGACGCCGGCTTGATCCGCAACGACGCGCGGAAGGACGTGCTCTCGAACCAGCTGGTCCTGGTGAGATATCGAGACGCCCCTGCCCCCGTCGTCGGGCCGGAAGACCTGGACCGGCTCGATCGCATCGCGATGGCCGACCCCGCCGTCGTTCCGGCAGGTGTCTATGCGCGGCAATATCTCGAGAGCCGCGGCTTGTGGGCGCGGCTCCGGAAGAAGGTCGTGCCGACGCTCGACGTTCGAGGTGCCCTGGCCGCCGTAGCGAGCGGAAACGTGGACGCGGGCTTCGTTTACCGTACGGACGCCAGTATCGAGAGCCGGGTGAAAGTCGTCTTCGCCGTCCCTCGAGAGGACGGCCCGGCGATCGTTTATTCGCTCGGACTCCTCGAATCGAGCGAGCGGAAGGACGTGCGCAGGCTCTACGATTTCTTGCGCTCGGAAGCTGCCGGCAAGACGTTTGCGCGGTTCGGCTTCATCCCGCTAGGCGTCGCGAGCCCTTAGCGGCTTTCGATCCGGAGCGACAGCTCGAAGCGAGGCCACTTACGTCAGCGCCTCAACGAGTCCATGGGCATCATCTTCGTCCCACCGGGCTGCTTCCAGTAGAACGTCGCGCCATCGGCGCTCGCGGTCGGGCTGAAGTCCGGCCCCGTCGGATCGTTGAACGGAAAGGGCTCGGGCTCACTCCACGCACCGTCTTTGCGCCTCGTCATATAGAGGTCGGCTGTCTGGCTCCAGTCGCCGCCGGACTCCCAGCGCGTGAACAGGAGTAGATTCCCATCGGGCGACACCCAGGGATCGCCTTCACCGTCTTCCGTCGCGCCAGGCCCGAACGGCCGCACCTCGACGAGTCGATCGCCCTCGAGTCTCCCCGTATAGATGTCGTAACGCCCCGTCTCGCCATCGGCATCGAGCGTCTCCTGGCCGTAATACACTCGCCCGTCGGAAGCGATCGTCGGGTAGCTCTCCTCCGTCTCGAGCTTGGAGACACCTTCGAGCATCACCGGCTCCGACCACCCCCCACCCTCTCGCTTGTGGCTCAGCCAGAGATTGTTCTTGCCGTTCGTGATGGGTGTTCCGTCGGGCATCGGACGCCACGAGTTGAACAGCATCACACTGCCGTCCGGCGATAGCGTGGGCTCATAGTCCTTATGCCGCCCCGCGAAAGAGATCGGCTCCGGGGCGGACCAACCTCCCGATCCGTCGCTGCGGGCAACGTAGATCGAGACCTCCGGAGAACCGTCGGGGACCGACTCACCGCGCTCGGAAGCGACACGCTCGGGAAACATCGCGAGGTAGAGCAGGCTCCCGTCCGGGGAGAAGTGATGCGCGTTCACATGGGCGTAGCCTCGCGCCTCGAACGGCCGAAACACCTTGATTTCCGCTCCCCAAAGCGCAACGGGGCAAAGCGCGAGAATGACGCCGAGCACAGCTTTGCGTGTCATTGATTCCTCTCCTGCCGTCCCGGCCCATGCCGTGACGCTTGAACCCAATCTAGCGCGGACCGAGCCGACCATTCGCGGACGGGGTGGCCGGGCTACGCGTTGACTAGGGTGGCAGCCGGCGCGTATTCTCTTGAGCACGTCCCGGCCAAACCTTCGAATCGGGGCGACGACAGGGGGACCGTGATGGAAGTCGATCGTCGTGCACTCTTCAAGAGTCTTGGTGGGGCGGCTGCCGTCGCCCTGATGACGCCCGAGCAAAAAGCGGACGCCCTCGAGCACTATATGGAGGAGCAGCTGAACGCCGCGGCGGACGAGCCCGAATATCCAACCGTCGCGGATCTCGCCGCGAGGAACGAAGACCTCAATCGTCCGCATCGACGCGGCGCGGGTTTCTTGTTCGCGCAACGAAACGGCAAGCTCCGCAAGCTCGAGCCGATGCCGGAGAAGCCCAGCCTCGAAGACTTCTTCGCGTTGCGTTTCGCGCCGGCGAGCCACGTACTCCAGAGCGCGAACCGCGCGCTCTCGACGGGGATGCCGGAAGAGGTGATCCTCGGTTGCCTGCTTCACGACGTCGTCCTCAACTTGATCCGCCCCGATCACGGATGGTGGGGAGCGCAGCTCGTCGAGCCTTACGTCCCGGAGAAAACGACGTTCGCGATCCGCTACCACCAATGTCTCCGATTCTTTCCGGACGAAGAGTACGGCTACGAATATCCGGAGAGCTACTTCCGCACGTTCGGCGAAGACTACGTACCGGAGCCCTATCTCCAGAAGACGCATGACTGGGTCAAGAATCACGAGTGGTACGAGTATCCACGACTGGTCACGGTCAACGACCTGTACTCGTTCGATCGCAACGCCAAAGTGTCCATCGAGCCGTTTCGCGAGATCATCGCGCGTCATTTCAAGACGCCCGAAGAGGGCCTAGGGTGGGACAACTCACCCTCGACCCACATGTGGCGTACCCTGATCTGGCCGGACCGAAGCCTGTAGCGATCTTTTTCTAAGTCTAGGTGTCCGCGCGACACCGCTTTCGAAACAGTCACAGGAGGTCTCGATGGTCCGTCTCGTCATTGCCGTGATGGCGTTCGTGGTCGGCTCCGTCGGGGCGGCAACACTGACCGGGATCGAGCTGAGCGCGACGGGCGTGAGCCGCTCGAAGAGAGTCAGCCTTCAGGACTGCCCGGCCGGAGAGAACATCGTACGCGGCGTCATTCGGCCCGTGGAAGACAAAGAGTTCGCGACGATCCAGTTGAGCGTCAGGGTGCTTGCTTCGTTCGAAGGCGGTGACGTCCCTAAACCGCTCCTGTACGACGATGCCGATAACGAGTACAAGACGGCACAATCGTTCCGAGAGGTCGGCTCCAAGGAGTCTTACACGTGCGACTTCTCGTTTCGGGTGCCGACCGGTACGACGTTGTCTCGTATCACGATCGATGACGTGACCCTGGACGTGAGCGCGCTCGACTAGCTTCGCCAAGGGCGCGATCCGGGAAACGAGAGGTACAATCTCGCCATGGCTAGGCAAAGCTTGTGGATCGTCGTCGCTCTATCGTTGAGCGTATCCGCTCTCGCACAACGAGACGCTCAGCCGGCGAGCGATATCCTGTTGCAGATCGACCTCTGGGGCAATCCAACGCCGCGCGGAGGTGTCACGAATAACGGGCCGAACGCACATAGCGTGTGGTGACCCGGCTCGGTGACGCTGGATCGCGTCCATCGCCGCATGTTCGTGCCCGAACCGGGCAACATTCGAGTCCTCGTCTATCAGCTCGACGAGGAGGGCCGCCACGTGCGCCACACGGCGGACAACGTCGTCGGGCATCGCAGCGTGCTCGGACGGCGTCGCAACTCCGAAGTGAACCGACACGATGCCGCCGGGGGCGCCGAGACCGGGCTTGCGTTCGACACGGTCCATGAGCGCCTGTTCGTTCGTGACCGGAGTCGCATTCTCGTCTTCGACGCGAGCCCCGACCGCTTCTCCGACTATCCGGAGGCCATGCACGTCATCGGCCAGCCCGACTTCACGTCGATGGGAGCGGGCCCGCACGCGAAGCACTTTCCGTCAGGGGGAGAGCTACTCATAGACGAGGAGCACCAGCGGCTCTTCGTCGAGGACCGCACCCGTATTCTCGTCTTCGACATCGACCCCGACCGGCTCGAGGACTACCCCGCGGCTGCCGGAGTCATCGGCCAGGTCGATTTCGAGACCCGCGAGCCGGGACTCGGACGCAGCAAACTCGCTCGCACGCATGGGATCGCCTTCGACCCCGACGGGCAGCGGCTCTTCGTGTCGGATGAGGGGAACCTTCGCATCCTCGTCTTCGACACGAACCCCGAGACATTCACGAACGGCGCGGACGCGATGGCGGTTTTCGGCCAGGCCGACTTCGAGACGAAAGAGCGACGCTTCGTCGGCGCATCGGCCGCTCCCGAGGATCGACTCGGTACCCGCCGCATCACTCCCGGCGGACTCGATTACGACCCGGTCCATGAGCGGTTGTTCGTGAGCCAGCTGCGCGACAATCGCATTCTCGTCTTCGACGCGTCGTCCCGAGCAATGACCAACGATCCCGAAGCGATCGCGGTCCTGGGTCAGCCTGATTTCGACACATTCGACCCCCGCGTGTCCCGAGAGAGTTTCGCGTTCCCGAAGGACCCGACCGTGGACGCGGGGAATCAAGTTCTCTACGTGTCGGAAGGCTTCCCTGGCGGCAATCGCGTGATGGCTTTCGATATCCGGCCGGAGAGCCTCGAGAGTGGGATGCCTGCGATGGACGTCATCGGGCACCTCGATGATGAAGGCCGTGATGACTTCGACCGGAGGATGGCGAACGACCGGCTGGACGCGCGCACGACGACACTCGCGCGGGCCGTTGCGCTCGATCGCGTCGACCATCGGCTCTGGGTCGCGGACGAGTACAACAATCGAGTCTTGGGGTTTCAACTCGACCGCGACAACCGACTCCTCGAGCGTGAGGCGCGCTGGGTCTTTGGCCAGGCCAACTTTCACAGCGCGCGAGCGGACCGCTCCGCGACCGGGATGAACGTTCCTCTCACGGTCGCTTATGACGAGATCGACAAGCGACTCTATATCGGCGACGGGTGGAACGATCGCGTGCTGATCTACGACGCCGCGCCCGAGAGACTCCCGCCGGGCGGAGGCCACCCCGCCGCTATCGTCCTCGGTCAACCGGACTTCGACTCGCAGGAGGCCGGCGTCACCCGGAACCGGTTCGACTTCGCCGTCGACCTCGGCCGAGGCATCGCTTCCAATATGCTCCCCGTCGGGATAGCGATTGATACTGAAGGAAGGCGCGCTTTTATCTCTGACGGCGGCAATAACCGGGTGCTCGTGTTCGACATCGAGAGGAGCCGCCTGCGAAGCGGCGCGGATGCCATCGGCGTCATCGGGCAGAGCGATTTTGATTCCGGAGCTCCCGGCCTCTCGGCACGTGCGTTCAACGCTCCCGGACATCTCGACTATGACCCCGACGGCGATCGCCTTTTCGTCGTCGACAATCGCAACCACCGCGTCCTCGGCTTCGATACATCGCCGAGCGCGATTGCGACGGGAAGCGAGGCATCGCTCGTCGTCGGCCAGCCCGACTACGTGACGAACGACCGCAACCACGGCGGACTCTCGGCCGCATCGCTCGCCTTCCCGAACGGCGTCGCCTACGACCGCGAACGCCGACACCTCTACGTCGCCGATCAGGGTAACGACCGCGTCCTCACCTTCGACGCGGGCGGCCAGGCGCCCGACGCCGGCGGTCACGCATTCGCCGTTCTGGGACAAAGAGACTTCGTGACCAAATCTGATCAGCAACTGCGTGACGTGTCGGCGCAAGATCAACTCTACGACCCTCGCGGCATCGCGTTCGACGCCGAGCAACAGCGTCTGTTCGTGACCGACTCCCACTGGGCACGGCTGTTGGTGTTCGACGCACCCATGAGCGCCGGCGAGGTCCGCCTCGCCCCGCACGGTGCGAGAAAATTCAGTTCTCTCGACGCGACGCGGGCGCTCGGCGCGAAGAGGCGTGAGGGAGGATACGGCCTCGTCTCCGATCCGGGCGATACGAGCTGGACGGTCGCGCGGCTGACGACGCAGCGTCTCTGGAACGAACTCACCGAGCAGGAGAGCCGTATGCTCGTCTCCCACGCGGCGTTCCCGGCTCCGAACGCACGTCGCCATGCGCTTTTATGGATGGATGGGCGTAACGGCGCACGGACGGAGATCCTGATCGTGAACCCGAACGAGGTCGCAACCGAAGTCTCGCTGACCTTCCGCCAAGGGGATGAAACGACGTCGGACGCTCGCCTTGTCGCGGCCGGGGCCGTCGAGCGCGTGCTGCGAGAGGGAACGGGAGGCCTCACCATCGATAGCGACATGCCCGTAGCCGCGACGGCGTTTCGGCTCGCCCCCAATCGTTACGGCGAAGAAACGACGGTGGCTCTCCCCGTGACTTCGGGAGAGGCCAATCTCATCGTACCCAACCTGACTCTCGGGGCCGGCTATCAAAGCGACGTCGTCCTCTTGAACGCGAGCTCCACGAACGCGAACGGCACCGTCGTCTTGCTCGACGAGACCGGCGCCGAAGTAGGACGTGAAGCCTACGAGGTCCCACCGGGGGAGCACTGGCTGTGGGAGATCGAACGATCCGACGCGGTGCAACGAAGCTACTACGCGCGCATCCAACCGGGTACCGGCTCGGTCGCGGCGGGCTCCCTGGTGCGACGCGTGGAGCGAGGCCTTCTCTCGGCGACGAGCTATTCCCCCGCTCCGTTGACGAAGCAAGCGCGCGTCACGGTCGATACCAGACGCGACCCCATTCGCCACGGGCGGTCGACCGAGCTTGGCGTCGTCATCGCCAATCCGGGGGAGAGCGGCGCTTCGGTGCGCTTCATCCTGCGAGACCTCGACGGGACCGAAGTCGACCGGATCGAGCAGCTTTTTCTGCCCCGGACCCAATCCGAGCTCACGCTCGGCCACCTCTTCGACCGAACGGACTTCTCCGGGACGATCGCTCTCGTTTCGGACGTGGAGATTGCGGTCTCCGCGCGCCAGGTCACCACCAACCTGCGCGGCGACACGATCATCGCCGAGCTCCCCGTCGCCTATTCGCGGCGCGCGCAGACCGCCGCCGTCCTACCCTACGTCGACGGTGACGGACGGGCGACCCAGTGGTTCGTCTCCGGCACCACAACTGCCCGTCCCGCCGCCTTCACGCTACGAGGCGAGAGCGGCGAGCGCATGAACGTCATTCTCCGATAGGACCACCATGTTTCTTCTCACTCTCGTCATCGCCTCCGGCAGTGCGATACCGCAGGAGTCGCCCGCGCTCGTCGACCAGGCTCGCGACATGCACGCCCGCATCATCACGATCGACGCGCATGTCGACATCCCGTTCGACTACGCGACGGCCGCGGTGGACCCGGGGGCACGCGGCGACCGACAGGTCGACATTCCCAAGATGATCGAAGGCGGACTCGACGCGGCGTTCTTCAACGTCTACGTCGCGCAAGAGGAGCGGAACCCCGCATCCTACGCGAAGGCAAAGTCGGATGCGCTCATCAAGTTCGACGCGATCCATCGGATGGCGGAGACGATGCACGCTGACAAGATTGGCCTCGCCTATCGTGCCGATGACGTCGAGCGCATCGTCGGTGCCGGCAAGCGAGTCGCCGCGATCGGAATCGAGAACGGCTTCGTCATCGGCAAAGACATCTCACTCGTGAAGCGCTATTTCGATCTGGGCGCTCGCTATATGGGGCTCGCACATGGCGGCCATAACGACCTCGCGGACTCGTCGACACCCTTGTCTCGATTCGGAGACGGCGCGACGGAGCATGGAGGGCTGAGCGAGCTCGGCGCCCGCGTCGTGGCGGAGATGAACCGGGTCGGCATGATGGTCGACATCTCACACCTGTCGAAGGCGGCGACGCTCGAGGTCCTGAGGATATCCGAAGCACCGATCGTAGCGTCACATTCCGGCGTGAAGGCCGTGGCCATGGTGGAGCGGAACCTCGACGACGGAGAGCTCCGCGCGATCCAGGCGAACGGCGGCGTCGTCCAGGCGATCGCGCTCGCGGCTTTCGTCAAGCTCGACCCTCCCGAAAAGCGCGAGGCCGTGAGGATGCTCGCCGAAGATGTCGGCGCGAGGCTCATCTCCGGAAGCGTTGGGCCCACTGCGCTCGCGGAGCTACCCGCGGACAAACGCGCGGAGTATTTTCGCCGCCGCAAGCCCATCGACGAGAAGTGGCCGCGACCAAACGTCTCCGACTACGTCGACCATATCGATCACGTCGTCGAGCTCATCGGCATCGACCATGTCGGCATCGGCTCCGACTTCGACGGCGGAGGCGGCGTCGACGGTTGGAGCGACGCGAGCGAGACGCTGCATATCACCGCGGAGCTCTTGCGCCGCGGCTATAGCGAAGAGGAAATCGAGAAGATCTGGAGCGGCAACCTGCTTCGGGTGTGGCGTGAGGTCGAGCGCGTCGCCGAGAAGCACTGAAGGCCGGACTCGCCTCGGCCAGCCGGGCCGAACTCGCGTCCCTTAGTCGAGGCCTTCGGCTCGCATCGCCTTTCGATAGGCAACCGCCAACGCATCGAACTTCAAGTGGAGCTCGCTCGACAGATCGAACGGCACCTGTTCCGGCCGTTGCGACTCGGCGATACGCTGGTCTTGACCAAAGATGGTCTCCTCGAACTCTTGCAAGACGCTATCCGGCTGCTCGAAATCGTAGTTCCGTCCAATGATGCAATAGCCTCGACACGCGTCCGCGCGCACCGGTTGCGAGGCGAAGAAGTAGACCATCCCTTTCTCGCCACCCCAGCCGAGCCGCAGCACGATCGTGTAGGGGAGATGGAGCTCATAGCGGCTGATGCGCTCCGGCTCCCGGGCGCTCTCATTCGCGAAGACCGGAAACTCTTCGGAGTTCGGAGCTTCGGGCCGCGTCACGGTGTAGTGCAGCACGTGCCCTCGGGTCTCCACCGAATAGTCCGGCACGACGGGCCGCTCGATATCGCCGAGGAGACCGGGATGTACCCACGGGAAATGGCCGAAGTCGGTGAAGTTCTCGACCTGGCGTGAGGCACCGACCTTCCACGCGAACGGTCCCGTGTTGACGACCTTCCACGCGCCGTCCTCGAGCTCGGCTATCTCCGGAAGCTCGTAGGCAGGTTCATCGAGAGCGACCCAGATGAGTCCATAACGTTGCTGACACCGGTAGGCGGGCACCTGCGCTTTCCGGGGAATCGTCTTGCTCTCCGTCTGAGGGATGCGGACGCAGGCTCCGCCTCGGTCGTAGCGCCACCCATGGTAGGGGCATACGAGGCAGCCATCCTCGAGCGAGCCGAGAGAAAGAGCCGTGCCTCTATGGATGCAAAGGTCTTGCATGGCCACCGGGCTTCCGTCTGCCGCGCGCCACAGCACCAGCGCTTGATCGAGGAGCGTGACACCGAGGGGCGCGCCCGCTACGAGCTCCTCGCTATAGGCAACGGGGTGCCAGCACCGATCCAGCTTGTTCGGAATCGACTCTTCGCCTTCCATGAGCGGATCCTACCCTGATACGGCTTTGCTCGCGGGCGAGACAAGAGTAGGATTTCTTCGAGGAGCCGCCGCGACATGAAACGAAGCCCGCAACGAATAGCGAGGGTAGCAATGGTGCTCGCCGCCTGCGCCACCATCGGCCACGCCGGTGAGACCTACGATCTGGGGGGCTTGTATACCTACCACTACCGCGACGGCCGCTATGCGGACTGGGGCGACTACGAGCGACACGGGGCGCAGATCGCGATCCAGGAGCTGAACGCGTCCGGCATTCTCGGCGACGACCGTCTACGCATGACCGACGAGAACATCATCGACTATCACTGCTGGCCGGAGAACGCCGCGCTGATGGCTGAGACGCTCATGAAGAAGGACATCCTGGTACTCACCGGCGCGGACTGCTCGGGCCCGGCCGTTGCGATCGCCAAAGTAGGGGAGAAATACCGGATACCGGTCATCTCGAACGGCGCGAACGCGTCCATGCTGTCCTCACCGGAGGCGTTTCCCTACTTCGTCCGCGTCGTCACGCCCAGCGAGCAATATGACGGCTACCTCATGGATGTCGCTGCTCATTTCGGCGTCAAGGAGATCGCTCTGTTTCACACGACGGACGCCTGGGGACTGGGCGCCAAGAACGTCGTGCACGAATTCGCTCGCGCCCGCGACATTCGCATAGCGAAGGAGTACGGCTACCCCCGTGACACCCCCTATGAAGACGTCCGCGCACATTTGAAGGAAGTGAAGCAGGCGGGCATCCGCCATATCGTCAATACGAGCCCAACGCCCGACACGGTGACGATGTTCCGCGCGCTTCACGAGCTCGGCATGAACGTCCCCGGCTACTCCTTCTACGCCGCCGAGATGATCTCCGCGGACGAGGCGCCGGAAGCGGTGCGCGGAAGCCTCGGCTATTTCGCCCCGATGAGCGAGCTCGTCCCATCGCCCAAGCTGACAGAGTTCAGCCGCGCGCTCGAAACACGCCTTGGAAAGGCCGTCGAGCCGACGTCCAAAGCGTTCTTCTACGGAGCCCTGAGCTACGACCATATGCTGGCGGTCGGCTACGCGCTCCGCGATCTCAAAAACGCTGGCCTCGACGTGACGGGTCCGAACATGATGACTTTTCTGCGCAAGATGGATTTCGATGGAGCGACCGGACGCGTCTCGCTCGTTCCGGGTACCAATGACCGAGCCAACATGCCGGTCCAGATCTTCAACAGCCATGGCTACGAGGCCGACGGCAAGACGGTCGATTTCGTTTCCGTCGGACGAGTAGACCCCGCGACCGGTCGGCTGACGATGAACGAGGACGCGATCGTGTGGCCCGGAAACGTCACGACACCACCTGAGCATTGACGGGAGTCGACAGGCGAATGGGACCGATCGAGACGGCGTGGCGTCACAGCGCCTCGCGGCGGCGTGCGCTGATGTCGTTCGCGGCGTTGCTGGCGGGCTCGCCGCGCCTCCACGCCCAGCTCGACCCGCGCTCTCTGAAAGGGCATCCCCGGGTCCCGAGCCTCGACGAAATGATGACGGCATTCGACTTCGAGCCGGTCTGCTTTGCCAACATGCCGCTGCGGCTGTACGACTACATGGCCCATGGCGGCGACTCCGAGTGGTCGATCCGACGAAACCGCGAGGTCTTCGACTGGATCGAGACTGTCTCTCGGCCGCCGGTCGACGTGTCTTCGGTCGATAGCTCGACTTCGATTCTCGGGCTCGCCATGGACTCGCCCTTGATGATCGCTCCCAGCTCTCGCCAGGCGGACCTACATCCGGACGCCGAGGCGGGCATGTACCGTGGAGCAACGGCGGCCCGGGTGCCCATGATCGTCGCGAATCGCCCCAGTCTCTCGCACGAAGACATCGCGGCCGCGGCGGATGGACCTCGATGGATCCAGTTCTACCCGAATCCCAATGTGACCCTGTCCCAAAGGCGCCTCGAAGGATTTCAAGCCGCCGGCGCACAGGCGATCGTCATCACCGTCGATCAGCAAGCGACCAAGTTCGAGCGAGATCTTCACGACCGCCACCTGGGCGGCAATCCGGCGCCCGCGAGAGAGTCGGACGAGGAGTCGGAGGACTTCGAGACTCCGATGGGCGGCCCTGAGCTCTACGGCCTGCCCGTGCCGGGCCGTCTCTGGTACAACTGGGACTACCTCGACCGGATCCGACAGTTCATCGAAGTGCCCATCCTCATCAAAGGGATCCTCACCGCCGAAGACGCGCGCTTGTGTATCGAGCACGGGTTCGATGGCGTGGTCGTCTCCAACCACGGGGCACGCACGCTGGACTACGTTCCCTCGACACTCGAAGTGCTTCCGGAGATCGTCGCGGAGGTCGGCGGAGCGGTGCCGGTTCTCATCGATAGCGGTTTTCGACGCGGACGAGACGTCTACAAAGCTCTGGCTCTCGGCGCGAGCGGCGTTTGTCTGGGCCGTGCCGCGCGCTGGGGCCTCGGCGCATTCGGCTCTCTGGGCGTCACGCGGCTCCTCCGGATTCTGCAGACGGAGCTCAAAGAGACCATGGCGGAAAACGGGCGCGCCACCGTGCGAGCGATCAACGACTCGGCCGTACGCACCGATTTTCCGTGAGACGCCCTTTTGAGAGAGCGATGAAGAAGTTCACACGACGTCAGGCAGCTCAAACGTTGAGCGGCCGGGCTGCGCGCATCTCACCGTCAGTGCCCCTCGATGAGCTGGTGAACAGCCTCGAGTTCGAGACGCAGGCCAAAGAGGTGCTATCGAGCGCGGCGTTCGAGACCATCGCGGGCAGTGACCGCTCCGTCTTCGACCGGTTCACCTTCAGGCCACGGATGAACGTGCCGACACTCGACATGGACCTCTCCGTGGATCTGTGGGGACAATCCTTGTTCACCCCGATCGTCGTCGGGCCCGTCTCCCGACAGGAGCGCTATCACCCCGAGGGCGAGCGCGCGGTCATCGCGGGCGCAGCCAGTGCCAACACCATTGTCATCGGCAGTCAGCACTCGAGCTTGTCGCTCTCGGAGTTGGCCGCCGCCACGAAGGCATCGACGTCTCCCCTGTGGGTCTCGATTTTGGGAAGCGAAGGCGCGCAAGAGCGCGCGCGAGCCGCCGTGGGCAACGGCGCGAGTGTCGTCTTCGTCGCCGCGAACGCTGCCTACGATTCCGGCCGGCACGAGATCACACCCACGGATGGTGGAATCGACTGGCGTCTCATCGAGACGCTACGCCGGACGATCGACGTGCCTCTCGTGATCAAGGGCATCGGATCCGAAGCGGAGGCCCGCCGAGCCGTGGAGCTCGATGTCGACGGGATCGTCGTGTCGAGCTACGGCGGGCGAGCCGGTGGGTCCACGACCGCGCCCATCGATGCGTTGCTCTCGGTAGCCGACGTGGTCGGCCGAAAAACGCCCTTGTTGATCGATGGCAGCTTCCGACGGGCGACCGATATCCTCGTCGCCCTCATCGTAGGCGCGCGAGCGGTGTTGATCTCGCGCCCCGTCATGTGGGCCTTGGCCGCTTATGGAGCCCCTGGAGTCCGGACGCTCCTGAAGATGATGCAGACCGATCTAGCCCGCTGTTTCGCGATGCTGGGGGCGTCGAACGTGTCAGCGCTCTCGCGCGACCATCTGACGATCCACACCCGTTGAGACGGGCGTCAGGGTTCGCGCGGTCGGGCTGCCGCCGACTTGCCCTGGCCCGCCAGCTCGAGCAAACCTCTCGCTCGCTCGAGCGGGCCCACTCGCTCGAGCAAACCCTGTCGCGCGAGCGGGTCGAGTCGAAGGAATTGAGCAAGGCCGTTCACCAGCTCGGGATCCGGCATCTCCTCCGGACTCGGCGCAACATCCGAGGAGACGCGCGAGAATAGCTCGAGGAGCCGCGGGCGGTAAGCACGCAGGAGGTCGCGGTCCTCATCCTCGAGGGTGTCGGGAATCGCTTCGACCTCCGCGAGACGGAACGTGCGCGTCGTCTTCTCGGCCTTGATCCGAAACTTCGTCAGTCCGGTAAGTACGATGTTGTAGCGTCCGTCAGGAAGCTCTTCGATCTGAGAGATCACTCCGGCACAGCCGACAGCGAAGACCGGCGGGGTTCCGAAATAATCGTCCTCGTGTCCCGGCTTGAGCATCACCATTCCGATGATGCGGTCGGAGACCAGGGCTTCGAGCAACATCTCTCGATAGCGAGGCTCGAACACATGGAGCGGGCGCGGCATGTCGGGAAACAACATGACGTCCTGAAGCGGAAATAGCGGAATCGCTTGCGGCAAGACGACCGGCTCGTGGTCTTGCGCCGTCGTTTCGACCGCAGTCGATATTGCCGAGAGGACGAGCGCTAGTAAGACGCGCCCAAGCCTTAGTCGACCCCGTCGTTCGCGCGGCGTCACGGGAGCTGCTTGAAATGCTTGCTCTTGACCTTGAACTTCTTCGTCTCGCCGTTATCGCCTTCGATCGTGACGAAGAACTCCCCTTTCTTGTCGCGGGAGGAGAGGAGCTGAAGCTGGCCGAGATCGAAGCTCGCGAGGAGAGGACCGATATCGATCAGCTCGCCCGATGGCACGCGGATCTTGTCCGGGATGCGCGTCGTCGCGAGCGGCTCGAGAGCGTCGGTCACTTTCTTGTTCGCCGATTGGAGCGTCGCCCGCGCGACCGCCGTGCCGTAGGCGCCTTCGTGAAAGTCCTGAGGGACGTCCGAGTGGCAAACGACTCGAAGTACCGGCTCGAGGTGGGTTTCGTTCAAATGAGACGGCAGCATCTGCCGGCCCTTCTTCGCAGCGTTTCGCGACAGCCTCGCGATCCAAGCGTACGGGGTGTAGACCTCCACCCCGAAGCCGCTCGTCTTGACGCTCTTCTGATGCTCCATGAGGCTGCTGTTATTTCGGTTCGAGTCGCTGCGCGCGCCACCGAAGTCCGAGCCCGCTGCACCCAGAAACAGCCGCGGGAGTTTTTTGGACAGGTCGGAGCCGAGAGCGATGGCCTCTTCTATCTCCGCATCGCTCAAGGGGCTCGCGATCTTCAGGTCATCGGCCGTGGTCGCGGACGCGGAGACCGCAAGTGCCAAACTCGCCATCAAGGTGAACATATTCACCTCCTATGGACCCAAACTACAAAAGCTCGGAGCTCTCTGCAAATGGCACCACGTCACTGCGGCGGCGCCTCGATCTTGTAGCCGGCCGGAGGCTCATCGCCTTTCAAATGCTCGACGAAGTAGTCCCACGTTCGCCGGATGATGTAGGGCTCCCGGCTATAGCCGTGGTTTCGGTTCGGCAACACCAGCATGTCGAAGGTCTTGTTGTGCTCGATCAAGGCATCGACGAGCAACAGCGTCGCGTTGGGATGGACGTTATCGTCGAGCGTTCCATAGGTGAGCAGCAAGTGGCCTTCGAGATTCTCCGCGAGACGGTGATTGGCCTGTGAGTCATAGTTATCGGAGCCGTCCTCTTTCTTCGCCAGCAACCCTTGATACTTCTCGCCCCACCCGTAGGAGTAGCTGCGGTTGTCGTGATTCCCGGCTCCGGAGACAGCGACCTTGAAGAATTCCGGGTAGCGCAGGATCGCGTCCGTCGACGAGAACCCGCCGCCGGAATGGCCATAGATACCGACACGGTCGATATCGATCTCCGGATGACGCACCGCGAGCTGTTTTATCGCTTGGATATGATCGATGAGGCCGTTATCCGTCATGTCTCCGTACCACTCCGCGTGGAAAGCCTTGGAGCGGAACGGGGTCCCTATCGCGTCGAGCTGCATCACGACGAAACCCAGCTCCGCGAGCGCTTGCGCGAAGCCGCGCGGACGGACGGTGAAGCCACGCGCGCCCACCGCGCCGATCTGCGGGCCGGGGTAGATGTAGTCCACGATCGGGTAGCGAAGCTCGGGATCGAAATTGGACGGCCGATACAAGAACCCATAGAGATCCGTCGCCCCGTCTCTCGCTTTCACCGAGAACAGCTCCGCGGGCTCGAAGCCGGTCGCACGAAGCTCCGCGGTGTCGGCGCGCTCGAGCGTCATCACCACAGCGCCATCCGGGCTCCGCACGACGGTGACCGGGTCGGTTTGTCGGGTCGAGAACGTATCGATGACGAAACTTCCCGATTCCGGCATCGAGATCTCGTGGTGCGCATCTTCAGGCGTCACTCGCTCGAGCGCACTACCGTCCAATCTCGCCCGGTAGAGCTGGACCGCGTACGGATAGACACCTTCTTCCTTGCCGTAAGCGTTGAAGTAGAGCCAGCGCCCCGCCTCATCGACATGGTGGACTCGTGCGCTACTGAACGAGCCCGCGGTGATCCGATTCTTGAGCGCCCCGGACATGCCGTCGAACAAGTAGAAGTGTCCCCACCCGTCGCGGTCCGACCGCCAGACGATCTCTTCTCCATCTCCGAGGATCCACCAGTCTCCGCGGTCGGCGGACGCGACATCGAAATCGAGGAACGTGTTGCTCGTCTCCTCGAGCAAGACACGCGATTCTCCGGACGCAACATCAGCCCGGTAGAGCACGGCTTTCTGGTGGCCGCGCTGTTGGTCCAGAAAGAAGATAGACGTACTGTCCTGCGACCAACGCACGTCCTGGGAGCCGGCCCAGAACACGGGCATCGCGGGGCTCTCGATATCCACCTTGTTTCCCGTCGCGACGTCGAAAACGTGAAACTTGTGCATCGGCACCGACTCGTCCCCCGGCAACGCGTAGCGGTAGCTGTGCAGGACAGGACGTCCCTCATGGGTCTCGATCAGGTGAAGCTGGTCGACCTCGCGCTCGTCCACACGGTGGACGGCGATCTTCGAAGAATCGGGCGACCAGAAGACGGCCGGCTTTCGCTTTGCATCGTTGCGGCGGCTCGTCACCTCCGAGCAACAGCCCTCCGCCAAGGACCCATATCCCCAGTCCTTTACTCCGTCCTTGCTGAGCTGCCTCGCGTCGGCTTCGCCGTCTGCTCCCATGGGCCTCACCCAGAGATTCTCGTCACGAACGAACGCGAGCCATGAGCCGTCCGGCGACGCCACCTCGTCTTCTCCGTCCGCGGGCCGATCCTCCGGCCCCGTGCACACATAGGTCGCGAGGTCGCACGTCCAGCGACGCTCGGGCTCTTTCGTCTCAACGTCGCCGGAGTCGGCGGGCTTCGGGACGTCCTCCCAGAACCGGACCTGTGTGCCACCGGCTAGCAGAGTGATCTCCTCGAACGGGAGCTGATGCGCCTCATAAGCACGACCCGACGCTTCCGACAACGACGCGGCGAGGCGGGAGTGGTCGAACGCCTGCCGTCTCGTACCGTCGGCAGGGTTCACATAG